>Ga0307478_10000016_pt1 | contig 266138 bp, 258 predicted proteins | sample atmos_gasesECM4C_2_FD_203713 | JGI IMG/M metagenome (GOLD analysis project Ga0307478, IMG submission 203713) | Hardwood forest soil microbial communities from Morgan-Monroe State Forest, Indiana, United States - atmos_gasesECM4C_05 | ecosystem: Environmental > Terrestrial > Soil > Temperate...
ACTTCGCCGGCTCCGGATCACCCCTGGCGTGACGCGTTCAGCAAGCGAGGGCAAAGGCGAGCAAAATTACGGCAAACGGACAGAGTGCCTGAACCGTTGACCGGACAGAGTCACTGACCCACGACATCTGTTCGTCGGCGCCCTACTATCTGCAGCATCGCAAGCCGTGCGTCGATCGTCGTCCTGAACGGCCGCCTCTGGCCCGGGAAGTCCGGCCGGGCGGCCCTCGCCATCGCCGGCGAACGCATTCTTGCGACCGGGTCGGATCCGGAGATCCGGGCGCTGGCCGGACCCGGGACGACCGTCCTCGACGCCCGCGGCGGCCTGGTGCTACCCGGGTTCAACGACGCCCACGTCCACTTCCTGATGGGCGCGCGCAACCTGGAAAACCTGGAGCTCTCGGCGGAGACCACCGTCAGCGGCATCCTCCGACGGATCGCCGAGTTCGCCGCCAGCTATCCGGATCGGGAGTGGCTGCTAGGCAGAGGCTGGTTCTACGCCGTCTTCCCCGGTGGGATGCCCAATGCGGCGCTGCTCGACCGCGTCGTGTCCGACCGGCCGATGGCGATCGAGGCATACGACAGCCACACCACCTGGGTGAACTCGGCCGCCCTTGCCCGGCTGCGAATCAGCGATGCAACGCCGGATCCGCCGAGGGGATCGATCCAGCGCGACCCCACCGGCCGCGCCACCGGGATCCTCAAGGAAGCCGCCATGGAGCTGGTCGACCGGGCCCTGCCGGCGCGAGGCATCGCCCACGACGTCGACAGCCTGGCCGCCGCCGCCAGCCTCGCCTTCGAGCACGGCCTGACCAGCGTCCAGGAGGCGGGCGGCGGACTGAAGCAATTCGAGATCTATCGGGCGCTCCGCGCGTCTGGCCGCCCCATGGTCCGCCTCCGCCTGGGGCTGCGGATGGAACCCGGCCTTTCGATGGCCGAATGGGAGCGCCGGCTCGCGGAATACGACGCCGCCGCTCTCCCCAATCGCTCGGATCCCTGGGTCTCGGCCGGGATCGTCAAAGCCTTCGCCGACGGGGTGATCGAGACCGGTACGGCGGAAATGCTGGCGCCCTACGAGGGGATGAACGCCGACCAGCCAGGCGCGCTCGGCTACCCGCAGTGGGAGGCCGGTGAACTGGCGGCAGCGGTGCGGGTCGCCGACCGCCATGGCTGGCAGATCCAGGTCCACGCCATCGGGGATGGGGCCGTCCGGGGGGCGCTCGATGCCTTCGAGCAGGCGGCAGCCGCGAACGGGTCCCGCGACCGCCGGCACCGGATCGAACACATCGAGACGATCGACACGACCGACATCCCGCGGTTCGGGTCGCTGGGCGTCGTCGCCAGCATGCAGCCGTATCACGCCGACCCCGAGCCCGCCCAGCTCGATTCCTACCAGTCGAGGATCGGCCCCGACCGCGCGTCGCGTGGCTGGCCATGGAACTCGATCCGGCGCACCGGCGGCCGGCTCGCCTTCGGTTCCGATTGGCCGATCGTCTCGTTTGACCCCTTCCTCGGCCTCAACTCGGCGGTCAACCGCACCACCCGGGACGGGCGGCCGGCCGGGGGCTGGCTCCCCCACGAACGGCTCACCCTGGCGGACGCCCTGACGGGCTATACGTCCGGCAGCGCCTGGGCGGCGCACGAGGACGCGTTCAAGGGCGCGCTCGAGCCAGGCATGCTGGCTGACGTCGTCATCATGGACCGCGATCTCTTCGCCGCGTCGCCGTCAGCGATCATGGCGGCGTCGGTACAGACGACGATCCTCGACGGGAAGGTCGTTTACGACAAGAACTCGGCGACCAGCCGCTGAAAGTGGTAGACGCCGTTCTCGCGTTTGGCGTTGAACCGGCCCCGGTCGTATGACCGCGACTTGAGCCCGCGCTGGACGTGCTGGCAGAGCGCGATGTCCTCCTGCTGGATCTCGTCCGAGAAGGCGATCGTCTGCTGCATCGACTCCCAACCGGGCCCGGTACCCGGCTGGGCAAAGAACCACTCGAAGACCGTGAGCGTTTTGTCAACGCTCAGCGGGATGATCAAGTTGGAGCTCATGTTGTCCTGGTAGATGTTGAACATCACGTTGGGGAAGACCCAGTAGTAGAGCGCGCTCTCCTCGCTCCCCGGCTGCCGGATGTAGCGCCGGTCGCGACCGGGCTCCTCGCCCGGCTTCAGCTCACGGATGGGGGCGTGTTGCTTCGAGTAGTAGCGGAAGGTCTCGACCCGGTAGGCGTCGTAATCCAGCTCTTTGAAGAGCCCCGGGTGCGCGATCGGCAGGTGGTACCCCTCGAGGTAATTGTCGACGTAGACCTTCCAGTTGCAGTCGATGACGTAGTCGCGCCGCTCGACTAACTGCATCTTCTCGACGTCGTAGCCCGCCGCGGTGACTTCCTTGGGAATGGCCCCCAAGACCTCGCTCAACGCCGGTGCCTGGTCGTCGAGGTTGGCGAAGACGAAGGGACCCCAGCGCTCGACGCGGATCGGGACCAGGCCGAAATCCGCCTTGCTGAAGTTCTCGGTGCCGTCCATCTCGCGGGCGACCTGGAGCCTGCCGTCGAGCCCATAGGTCCAGCCGTGATACGGACACTGCAGGCTGCGACGGTTGCCCTTCGAGAGCACCACCTGGGCAGCGCGGTGGCGGCAGACGTTGTAGAAGCCGCGCAGCGTGCCGTCGAGGCCATGGGTGATCAGGATCGGCTCGTCGAGGATGGTTGTCGGCTTCAGATCGCCGACCCGTGCCAGCTCGTCCGCCCTGGCGACCAGCTGCCAGGTCCGGGCGAAGATCCGATCGCGCTCGCGTTCGAAGATGGCCTCGTCGAGGTAGGCGCTGGCCGGTAACGTGAAAGCGCGGGCGAGATCCTCGCCCGCGCTCACCGATCGATCTTGCGTTACGGACACACGACGAAGCTTAGACTCTGCGAGCCTCCGCCATCTCTCGCTGACCCACGGGCAGCGACGCGTCAGACCAGCGATCGTGGACGGCGTGCTTCTTGCCAATCACGTAGAACCACACGCCGACCGCCAAAACTATGCCGACCGTGATCAGCACCGTCAGCTCGTACGGAAGCCGGTCGAGGTTTGACACCTGCCCGGTCGCGGATGCGCCGAAGCAACTGCCGTCGCTCACGCTGCAGAGGTTCGGCCACAGGGAGAAGACCGTGGCCAGCAGCGCGTACCCTTCCGTGAGGATGACGACAATCGCGACGCCGAGCATCCCGCCGGGGACCCGGTACGGACGGCGCGCATTCGGGTACCGACGCCGCAGCACCCAGAGCGCCGGGAAGACGGCCAGGTAGGAGAACGTCGTCGTCGAAATGGCGAGACCCAGGACCACGCCGAAGTACGCCTTCAGGTTGCCGCTGGTGATGATGAACGTTGCCGCCATGAACAACGTCGCCAGCACACCCGACAGGACGTTGACCGTGATCGGGGTGCCAAACCGAGACGAGAAGTGGCCCATGAAGCGCGGACCCGATCCCTGGAGGGCGCCGATCGCCATCAGGCGGTCCGAACCCATCAGCCAGACGGTGCCGCTGGACAGCAGCGCGAAGACGATCGCGGCGCCGACGATCCCGTTGACCACGTTTTGGGCGCCACTCCCCAGGGCGTTTCCGACCGCCGTCTGGTAGCCGGTCGCAAAGCTCGAGACGTTGCTCAGGTCTTTGCTGCCCAGGAGAAGGACGATGCCGGCAATCGGGATGGCGTAGCTGATGACGCTGATGATCCCGGAGAGCGTCACCGCGCGGGGGATGTCCCGTTGCGGGTTCTCCATCTCCTCACTGGCGTTGCTTTGCATCTCGAAGCCGACCCACTGGAAGATCAGCACGCCGATAACGCCGACGAAGACCGCGATGTTGGTCGGGAAGAAGTTCGAGGTATCGCCCTTGAATCCATGCTGCGTGCCGGTCACGAGGACCAGGATTCCAAAGAGAACGAACAGTCCGATCTTGACAAACGCACCAAGATTTGGAACCCACTTCATCGACCGCAGCGACAGGATGTTCATGGTCACTGCTGTCCAGACGAAGAGGAATCCGATCAGGATCGACAGACCAGTGTTGCCTCCGATCTTTGTCCCCCATAGCGCATCCATCCCCGCGATGGCGCCGGCGGCGAGTGTGCCACCCAGCCAGATCGGGTTGCTCAGCCAGTAGAGGACGGCGGTGATGGCGCCCGCGAAGTGCCCGAAGGCGAGCCGGACCCACTCGTAGACCGCGCCCTCGACCGGAAAGGCCGCGCCCAGTTCGGACGTGAGGAGTCCGTAGGGGACGAGGAATGTAATGGCCGACGCCACGAGCCAGAAGATCGTTTGAAACCCGTATGAAGCCGACTGGCTCAGGGTGTCGATCGCGAGGATCGCACAAACGGTGAAGAAGATCATGTCGAAGCGGAAGAGCGACTTTTTGAGCTTGCGTTTCTCTACAACGACGTCGTCAGTAGTCGCAATCGCTGCCAATGCTTACCCTCCTTGCGTGTTTGGCTCTTCGGCTGAGCCTGAGGGCCAATTTGCGCCCACCGTGAACGATTGTCAAGGACCACGCGGCCAAATTGACCGTCGATATACTCCCCCGTGTGCCGCCCGAATACGACGCGATCATCGTCGGCGGTGGTCACAACGGCCTCGCTACCGCCGCCTACTTGGGTCGCGCCGGGCTCAAACCGCTCGTCTTGGAGCGACGCGATGTCCTCGGCGGCGCCGCGGTCAGCGAACATCCCTGGCCCGGCTATACCGTCTCGACGCTGTCGTACGTCCTCTCCCTGATGCCACCGGAGGTGATCCGTGAGCTCGAGCTCCATCGTCACGGCCTGACGCTCTACCCGTTAGCGGCCGACTACTACGTTCCGTTTCCCGATGGCTCCCACCTGTTGCTCACCAAGGATGCGACCCAGGCCAGAGGCGAGATCGCCAAATTCTCCAAGAAAGATGCCGACGTCTGGCCCGAGTTCAGCGCCTACCTGGTGAAGATCGCGCAGCTGGTCCGGCCCCTGCTGCTGATGACGCCGCCCGCCGTCGGCGCCAAGTCCCCCCAGGATCTGCTCGAGCTGGCTCGCTTCGCCTGGAAACTCAAAGGCCTGGATGTCAAGACCACCGGCGACTTCGTCAAGGTGATGACGCTGTCGGTGGCCGAGCTTCTCGATGAGTGGTTCGAGTCGCCGCAGGTCAAGGCGGCCCGCTGCGTGTCGGGAGCAATCGGCACCTACGGCGGACCCTACACACCGGGTACGGCGTACGTGCTGCTTCACCACTATATCGGCGAGATCGACGGGCAGATGGCGGAGTGGGCGTTTGTGCGCGGCGGTACCGGCGCGGTGTCGCAAGCGATTGCCGACGACGCCACCGAGCATGGGGCTGAGATCCGTACTGGCGCGCGCGTCGGCCGGATCCTGGTCGAGAGTGGTCGTGCCGTGGGCGTGGCGCTCACCGACGGCACGCAGGTCCGCGCTCGGGCCGTCATTTCGAATGCCCATCCGAAGATCACCTTTTGCGAGTTGGTCGAGTCCAATCAGTTGCCGCCAGATTTCGTTCGCGCCATCGATCGCTACAAAACCCGTTCCGGCACGGTGAAGGTCAACCTGGCGCTGGGCGAGATTCCGCGATTCGACGGACTCGACCCCGAGGACTCGATGACCGCGGCGCGGTCGTTCATCCAGCTCTGCGACTCGATGGAGTACCTGGAGCACGCCTTCGATGACGCGAAGTACGGACGGCCATCGGCGGCCCCTTATTCCGACGGCGTGTTGCCCACGATCGTCGATGATTCGCTGGCGCCGACCAGCAAGCACCTGATGAGCTGCTTCACGCAGTACGTGCCGGCGAGTTGGTCACAGGCGCCGCATCGCGACGAGCTCGAGGCCTACGCCGACCGCGTCGTCGACGGCTACGCCCGCTTTACCCCCAACCTCAAGGGCGCGATCGAACATCGCCAGGTGCTGGGACCCTACGACATGGAGCAGGAATATGGCCTGGTCGGCGGCAACATCATGCACGGCGACCTCACCCTCGACCAGCTCTTTTCCTGGCGCCCGGTGGCGGGCTACGCGGATTACCGCACGCCCATCAAGGATCTCTACCTGTGCGGCTCCGGCACCCACCCCGGTGGCGGGATCAGCGGCATCAACGGCCGCAACGCCTCGCGCGAAATCCTCAAAGATCTCAAGCGGCCCCGAGCGCGAAAATAATCGAGGAGGACACCGTGGCGAAATTTCTCTTCCTGATGCACGGGCTTCCCGGCGAACCAAATGCCGGCGACGAGCAGACCCAGGCGTAGATTTCCCCTCCCCCGTTTACGGGGGAGGGCAGGGTGGGGGCATTAGAGCACCTTCGAAAGGAACGTTCGCGTCCGCTCTTGTTGCGGGTTGCTCAGGACATCACGGGGATTCCCGGCCTCGACGATGACGCCGCCGTCCATGAACACCAGGCTGTCACCCACCTCGCGTGCGAAGCCCATCTCGTGGGTCACGACCATCATCGTCATCCCCTCCTGGGCCAAATCTCGCATTGCATCGAGGACGTCGCCGACCAGCTCCGGGTCGAGGGCTGAGGTGGGCTCGTCGAAAAGCATCAGCTTGGGTTGCATCGCCAGCGCGCGCGCGATCGCGACCCGCTGCTGCTGGCCACCAGAGAGCTGCCTCGGATAGGCGTCGACCTTATCGCCAAGCCCGACCCGCTCGAGCAGCTTCCGCCCGCGTTCGACGGCCACGGCGCGACTCTCCTTCTTGACTCGAATGGGCGCCTCGATGACGTTGTCCAGTGCGGTCATGTGTGGAAACAGATTGAAGTGCTGGAAGACCATCCCGATCTCGGACCGCTTTCGGCAAACCTCGGCATCGGGAAGTTCGTACAGCTTGTCCCCGACCTCTTTGTATCCAACGAGTTCGCCGTCGACGGACAGCCGGCCGCCGTCGATTTTCTCCAGGTGATTGATGCAGCGAAGGAAGGTGCTCTTGCCGGATCCCGAAGGGCCAATCATGCACGTGACTTCCCCGGGCTGAACCTCGAGGTCGATCCCGCGGAGAACCTCGAGCCGGCCGAAGCTCTTGTGCACCGCCTCGGCTTTGACCATGGGCACGCCACTCACGAGCTCAATGTCCCCTCGGAAGTATCACCGGCAGTGCGGCTGGCTCCGGCGGAGGGGCGTGGAAAGTGAACAACATCCGCCGCAGCCGCTGGATTGGCGTCGCCGGCAGCTCGCGTTGCGCCCCACGGGCGAAATGCCGCTCGAGATAAAACTGTCCGACCGTCAGGATCGAGGTCATGAAGAGATACCAGGCGCTGATGACGGCGATCAGCTCGACGACGTCGAAGTTGGCGCTCGAGATCTGTTCGCCTCGGGTGAATAGCTCGGGAACCGCCGCGACGAAAGCCAGCGACGAGGTCTTGAGCATCGAGATGGTCTCGTTGCCCGTCGGCGGGATGATCACTCGCATCGCCTGCGGCAGAACGATGCGTCGCATCACCAACAACCGCGGCATCCCGAGGGCCTGGGCCGCCTCGGTTTGACCGTGCTCGACCGAGATGATACCGGCGCGGACGATCTCTGCCATGTAGGCGGCCTCGTTGAGGCCAAGACCGAGGACCGCGGCCAGGAATGGCGTGATCAGCGAATTCGTACCTGGGCCCCGCCAGAAAATCGGCGTCCCGGCGATCCCCAGCGTGATGTGCGGAAGAACAATATTCAGGTTGTACCAGAAGAAAATTTGAACCAGGACCGGGGTGCCGCGGAAGAACCAGATATACACCCAGCTCACCGTCGAGACGACGGGGTTGGGTGAAATTCGCATCACCGCCAGGACGATTCCCAGGGCAACGCCGATGATCATGGCCAGGACCGTCAGTTCGAGGGTCACAACGATTCCGCGAAGGATCAGCCTCTGAAATAGGAAGTGGCCGACGACATCCCATTTCAGACCGGCCTCGACCAGGATCGTGTAGACGACCTGGGCAACAAGAAGGAGGACCAGCACCGCCGAGACCCACCGCCAGGGGTGCCGAACAGGAATCGCTTTGATCGCCTCCGGCCGCGGTCCTGGCGAAGTGCCGAACCGCTGGCCGGAGGTCGTCTCACTCACGGGCTGATGTTGGCTGCTGTCAGCTCCTCAATCAGCCTCAGTACGACGGCACGCAGGTTGCGCCGATTGCGTTGTTGTTGTTCAGGGCCACGTCCGAGCTGGCGATCGAGCCTTCGGTGACCGACCAGTTCTCCAGGATGGTCTTGTAGTAGCCGTTGTCGATGAGGTATTTGACGGCGTCCGTCAGCGCCTTCTCGAGCGCGCTGCCCTTGACGATGGCGATGCCGTAGGGCGAGACGCTGCAGGGCTGCCCACCGATCTTGAGCTTGCCAGCGGTCTGCTTCACCTGGTAGCCGGCGACCGGCTGATCGAGCCAGCCGATGTCGGCACGCCCCGAGAGCAACGCCGAGTTCGCCTCGGTCTGCGTGGCGAAGCCCTGCACCTTGATGTCGGCCTTGCCCGCCGTCTTGCAGTTGTCCGTGTCTCCCGAAATTGCGGTGCCACCGACCTTTTGACCCATGTAACCCCAGGCGTCGGTCTCCTCGGTTGTGCCCGACTCCACGGCGACGTTCTTGCCGCACATGTCGGCAGCGGTGGTGATCGTCGCGCCACCGGATGCCTTCACCAGCCAGGCTTCGCCGGCCTTGTAGTAGGAGATGAAATCGATGCCGCCGTTCTCACGGTCCGAGGTCGGTGTCCAGCTGGAAATGCTGAACTGGTAGCGAGGCTTGTCGCCCCCGGCTTGCTCTGAGGGAGTGCTCGCCTTCAGCTGGGCGATGATGTCGTCGAAGGTGACGTTGTTGAAGGTACAGACGACTCCCATGACCTTGCAGAGCGCATTGCCGAAGTCGATGTCCCAACCCTCGATGGCGCCGGTTTCGGGATTGATGAATTCGTTCGGCGCGTAGGTCGCATCAGTTGCGATCTGGAACGGCGCCTGCGCCTTGATCGCATCAGGGACTTCGGCCGCGATGCTCGCCACTTTGCTCGGCCCCCCGGAGCTCGAGGCCGCCGGGGTCGTCGATGTCCCACCGCAAGCAGCGAGTAACGTCGTGGCCACGACAACCACAACCATTGGAAACCGCTTCATGTTCTCCCTCCCCAACCGCGATTCGAAACTCCGAACTGACGACGCTGCGAGAATTGTAGGTGAATGCCAACGACGCCTAACCTCGACGCCCAGGTCGATGGCCCACAGTATCTGGGGCCGGCGTCCTTCATGAAGACGCGTGCGCTAAGTGAGCCCTACGAACTTGATGAGTCGAACCCGGACGTCGCGATCGTCGGCGCCCCCTGGGACGACGGAACCACCTACCGTCCTGGAGCCCGCTTTGGCCCGCGCGCGGTCCGGGTGGCGAATTACCAAGCGCCCAGCTGGCACCTCGACCTCGAGGTGGCGCCATTCGAAGTGTTGAAGGTCGTCGACTATGGCGATGCGGTCTGCTATCCGGGGCTCACCGACCAGGCGCACGATGCGATCCGCACCCGGGTCGCCGAGGTCGCCTCGCGGAAAATCGTGCCGATCGTGATCGGCGGCGATCACTCGATCACCTACCCCGCCGCGACCGCGGTCGCCGACGCCTATGGCCGGGGCAAGGTCGGCCTCGTCCATTTCGACGCCCATGCCGACACCGGCCGCGATAGCTGGGGCAACCTGGCGTCCCACGCCACGCCGATGCGACGGCTGATCGAATCTGGCGCGATCCCCGGGAGGAACTTCGTCCAGATCGGGCTGCGTGGCTACTGGCCCGAGCGCGAGACCTTCGAGTGGATGCGCGCGCAGGGCATGCGCTGGCACCTGATGGGCGAATTGCTCGATCGTGGCGTCGACGCGGTGATCGACGAGGCAATCGCGCAGGCGTTGGACGGCCCGGAGTTGATCTATCTGTCGGTCGATATCGACGTCCTCGATCCCGGATTCGCGCCCGGGACGGGTACGCCCGAGCCGGGCGGCATGCAACCCGCGGACCTGCTCCGCGCCATCCGGAAGATCGCGCTGAGAACGAATTTGGTCGCAATGGACCTTGTCGAAGTCTCGCCGCCGTACGATCATTCGGAGATCACCGCGCAGAACGCCAACCGCTGCATACTAGACGCCATCTCGGCACTGGCCGTGAAGAAGACTAAAGGAGCGAAGCCGTGAGTAAAATCGCCGAGCCGATCGCCCCCGGCCGTGTCGTTGAACTGATCGCCAAGGAGGAGGATCAGTTCCGGTCGAAGCGGCAGCGGTCCGATCAACTCTGGAAGAAAGCCAAGCAGTTCATCCCTCGAGGCGTTGCGTCATCCTTCCAGGACGCTGCTCCCCAGCCGGTCTTCGTCGACCATGGAAAGGGCAGCCGCGTCTGGGACGTCGACGGCAACGAATACGTCGACTTCCACAACGGCTTCGGCGTCATGGCGGTCGGGCATGCCCATCCGTTGATCGTCAAGACGATCGCCGAGCAGGCCGCCAGGGGCACCCATTTCGCGCAGCCCGTGGCGGACGACGCCGTCGTGGCGGAGGAGCTGTCACGTCGATTTAAGCAGCCGCAGTGGCGATTCACCAACAGCGGCACCGAGTCGACGCTCGATGCCGTTCGGCTCGCGCGCGGCTTCACCGGGCGCGATCGCCTGATCAAGATCGAGGCGAGCTACCACGGTCACCACGATGCGCTGCTGGTTTCGGTGGAGCCACCGCCCGATCTGATGGGTCCGGCCAATGCCCCCGTGTCGGTCCCCTACAGCGGCGGCACGCCGCAGGCGGTCGTCGATCTTGTCACGGTTGTGCCATTCAACGACCTGGAGGTCCTGGAGCGCACCCTCGATCGGCATCGCGGCGAGGTAGCGGCGATCATCGTCGAGCCCGTGATGATGAACATTGGGATCGTGCTCCCGCAAGAGGGATACCTGGCCGGAGTTCGCGACCTTGCCCACCGCCACGGGGCGCTGCTGATCTTCGATGAGGTCAAGACCGGCGTGACAATTGCCGCCGGCGGCGCCACCGAGCGCTTCGGCGTCACCCCCGACCTGGTCGCGCTCGCCAAGGCGATCGGCGGCGGGCTGCCCTGCGGCGCCGTCGGTGGCCGCGCGGATGTCATGGCGACGATCGACGAGCACAAGGTGGTGCAAATCGGCACCTTCAACGGCAACCCGCTCACCATGGCGGCCTCGAAGACGACGTTGCTCTCAATCCTGACCCCGACCGCGTACTCCCACTTCGATGCGCTCTCCGAAGCGCTCGAGGGCGGACTGCGCAAGGTGATGGACGACTACCAGCTGCCCTTCCATCCGATCACGCTCGCGGCGCGCGGCTGCGTTACCTACCGCAAGGAGCCCGTGCGCAACTATCGCGACTACCTCACCATCGACAAGAAGTACGCCTACCTATCCTGGCTCTACCAGTGCAACCGCGGCGTGTTGATGGCGCCCGGCGCCGAGGAGAACTGGACGCTCTCCGTCCAGCATTCGGAGGACGACGTACTGCGCTACGTCCACAACTTCGAGGAGCTCGCCAAAGACCTCACGACGTAGAGTTTCCCTCCCCCGTTTACGGGGGAGGGCAGGGTGGGGGCTCTACGCGACCGGAACCCGCGTCAAGTAATCGAAGATCAGCTGCGACCAGGACTCCATGTCCAGGTAGTAACTGCGCATGGCGTCGAGAGAGAACAGCGCCCCCGCCAGTTTGTCGACCTCGCGGATCGAGATCTCCGGCCGGTCGCCTTCGACCAGGAAGATGAGCCCGACGTGCACTCGCCCGACCGGCGTTGTCTGGTCGTTGATCGCGCCCAGCAGGCGCGTCGAGAAGTGGCCGTCGTAGACCACCTCTTCCTCCCACTCGCGGCGTAATCCCGCGTCGATCGGGTCGGCGGCGCCCGCCACATCCTCGGGATTGATGTGCCCACCGACGCCGAGGGAGTACAGGTGCCGTAGGCGCCGCTCGCTCGAGCGCCGCAGTCGGTGCGTCAGGAAATAGCGGTCATCGTGACGGAACACGACATAGGGAATGATCTGGGGATCGGCGGCGTCCTCCTCGACCTCCCGCCGCGGACGGAAGCGATAGCTCGCTCGAATCCGTGCCAGCAGGTCGTCGAGGCCATCGGCGCGAAACCCGGTCCATTCGCTGCCGGCAAAGAGGACGTCTCTGGAGACGACCAACACATCCTCGCGGGCACTCACCGCAAAAGTCTAGTGCGAGGCGTTTGGCTAGCGATCGCCCGAAGGCTTCCTGCCGTCGCTCTCAGACGGCTTCGGCTTCGGGGTCGGCTGCGGCGTCGGCTGAGGAGTGGACTGCACGCCGACGACAACGGGTGGCTGAGGAGTAACAGCATCGGTCCCTTCGATCCGATCGAGCTCGTCGCTCGCGGCCAGGACAAGCTGCTTCACATCGGCGTCATCATCGGCGCGGGCGGCATTCGCTTGCTCGATGTCGGCCAGCTCCTGGCGGAGCGCCTGCACTGCCGCCTTCGCCGTCTTTGGATTGGCAGGATTTTTGAGGGCCGCCGCCGAATCATCGATGGTGACGCTGAACGCGCGCAAGCTGTTGGCAGCCAGCAGCGGCTTGTGGTCGTTAACCATCGCGCGCGCCTCTCGCAGCCGCTCGCTGGCGAATTGCAGCTGCAGTGTGAGCCGATCATTGGTGGGCGTGAAGGTCAGCTTGACGCCCTCTTCCAGCTGCTTGACGGGATAAAGGGGGTTGTCCGGCAGCGCGGACGGCGCCGCCAACGCAGAGCCGGCGGCCACCAGCACGGCGACCGTCGCCGCGGCGAGCGCCAGGCCGACCCGGCGATAGTTGGGGAACCTTGGAATCCTCAGGACTCGGCGCTGCGGAAGCACCGCCTGGAGATTGAGCCAGAACGGGGCGAAGGCGACCGGCGGAGCCGGCGGCAGGGTGACCAGCAACAGGTTGAGCTCGCGAACCTCGCGTAACTCGGCGGCGCAGGCCGCGCAGCCGGCAATGTGACCGTCGATTCGGCGGCGCTCGTCGACGGCGAGCATCCCGTCGGCATACGGAATCAACCAATCGCGGGTCGTCGTGTGACTCAACATTTGGATGCCGCCCTCTGACTGATCAAACGGGCCGAGTTCACGCCGTATTCGCCTCCTCCTCGGGATGAGCGATGCTGCCGAGGCGCTCCCGAAGGAGCTTCTTGGCACCGTTCAGGCGCGACATGACCGTGCCGAGCGGAATGTCGAGCGTCTTGGCGATCTCGTCGTAGCTGAGCTCGCCGAAGGCCTGCAGGGCGATGGTGTCGCGATAGTGCGACGGCAGACTCGCGATCGCGTGACGGACCGCGCGCTGCAAGTCATGGCGCGTGGCGATGTCCTGCGGGTCAGCGTCGCGACTGGCCGGAGGCTGCTCCATACCGTCGAGCGAAACGACGGGCCGGCGGCGGCGCAGCGCGTCGGTAACCGCATTGGCCGCCACCCGGTGCAGCCAGTGCTTGAAGGGCTTGTCGTGTCGGTAGGAGGGCAGGGCCTTGTAGACCTTGATAAAGACGTCCTGAGCGACGTCTTCAGCCAGGGCGAGTTCCCCCAGGGCGCGGAAGGCGACGTTGATCACCAGCCGGTGATAGCGGAGTACGAGCTGCCGGAAGGCTTCCTGATCTCCCGCCGCACTCCGATCGATCAACCGGCGTTCTTCAGCATCCTCCTCGAGCGAGGGGGCATCTTGGACCTTGGCCATTCCCCGACGGTGTGACGCGGGCCCGGGGATGGGCTTGCGACGGCTCCTACGGCGTGGAAGGCGGACGCAATTCGCGAAGGAAGCGGCTGACCTGGGTCGCCGGGTCGTCGGGAGCTGTCCCGATGGCATCCAGCAGCGCGCTGGCGACGATCACGCCGTCTGCCTTGCCGTCCAGCGCCGCCAGGTGCTCCGGCTTGGAGATGCCGAAGCCAACTACCACCGGCAGCGCGGTATGCCGCCTGACGGATGCAATCAGCGGCAGGACAGCCCCATCGAGATGAGCCCGCGCGCCCGTGACGCCGGTGACCGCGATGCAATAAACAAAGCCGGTCGCCGCCCGGCACGCCGCCTCGATGCCGGCCTCGCTGCTCGTCGGCGCGACGAAGAACACCAGGTCGACCCGGCTGGTGTCGGCCGCGCGACGCAGCTCGGCGGATTCGGTCGGCGGAAGGTCCGGCACGATCAATCCGTCGACGCCAGCCGCGGACGCCGCGCGACAAAACCCTTCGAGGCCAAAGGCCAGGATGGGATTGAGATAGGTCATGAAGAGCAGCGGCACGTCGGTTTTCTTCCGAGCCGCGGCTGCCGCCTCGAGGGCTCGCTTGACCGTCATGCCTGCCTTCAACGCAACCTGCGACGCAGCCTGGATGGTGCGCCCATCGGCGAGCGGATCCGAAAACGGAATGCCGAGCTCGATCGCGTCGGCCCCCGACTGGGCGGCCGCCTCCACCAGGGAGGGCGTGGCGTCGACGCGGGGGTAACCGACCGTGAGGTACGCGATCAGCGCCAGGCGGTGCTCGGCCTTGAGCCGCGCGAAGGTCGCCGCAATCCGGCTCACCCGCCGCTTGCGCCCCGGACGATATCGAGGTCCTTGTCTCCCCGACCCGACAGATTGACCAGCACGATGTCTTCCACGGCGAGCTCGGCCGCCAACGGCATCGCGTAGGCGATCGCGTGCGAGCTCTCGAGCGCGGGGATGATGCCCTCCAGCCGCGATGTCTGATGGAAGGCGGCGAGCGCCTGATCGTCGGTAACGCTGACGTATTCGGCGCGACGCTCATCGTTGAGGAACGCATGCTCGGGCCCAACGCCGGGATAATCCAATCCCGCGGAGATCGAATGGGTGGCCGTCACCTGGCCGTCGTCGTCCTGCAACAGGTAACTGAAGGAGCCGTGCAGCACGCCGGGACGACCACCGACGATCGACGCCGCGTGGGCTCCGCTGTCAAGCCCTCGGCCGGCGGCCTCCACGCCGACCAGCCGCACGGGGTCGTCATAAAACGGCGCGAAGATCCCGATGGCGTTGCTTCCGCCGCCGACACAGGCCACCACCACGGTTGGCAACCGCCCAGTTTCGACCAGCATCTGCGCCCGGGCTTCGCGTCCGATCACGGACTGGAATTCGCGCACCATCAACGGGTAGGGATGCGGGCCGACCGCCGATCCGATGACGTAATGCGTGTCGCGCACGTTGGTCACCCAGTCGCGGATCGCTTCATTGGTGGCGTCCTTCAGCGTCTTGCTGCCGCTCTCCACCGGGGTCACGGTGGCACCGAGCAATTGCATCTTGTAGACATTGATCGCCTGGCGCGCCATGTCGTCGACGCCCATGTAGACCTCGCACCGGAGCCCGAATTTCGCGCAGACGGTGGCGACGGCGACACCATGTTGACCCGCGCCGGTCTCGGCAATGATGCGTTGCTTTCCCATCCGACGCGCGAGCAACACCTGCCCCAACGCATTGTTGATCTTGTGCGCGCCGGTGTGGCACAGGTCCTCCCGTTTCATCCAGATCTCGGCGCCGCCGGCGCGTTCGGTCAGGCGATCCGCCCGGTAGACCGGCGTCGGCCGGCCACTGAAGGTGCGCGAGAGGTAGTCGAACTCGCGCGCAAAGGCCACATCCTTTTGCGCCGCGTCGAACGCCGCCGCCAGCTCCTCGGCCGCGGCCATCAGGGTCTCCGGGATGTACTGCCCGCCGTAGCGACCGAACCGCCCCCGCTGATCCGGGCCTTTCAACGTTTCCCTCCCCCGCTCGCGGGGGAGGGCAGGGTGGGGGCCTTCTCCCGTACTCATGGTCGATCAATTCCTCGCACGGCGGCGACAAAGGCTCGCAATTTCGCGTGATCCTTGCGTCCCGGTTCTGTCTCGACGCCACTGCAGACGTCGACCCCCCAGGGTTTCAGGTGGTGCACGGCGTCTGCCACGTTGTTGGGATTCAGCCCGCCCGAGACGAGGATCGGATAACGCCGGGCGAGGCGCGCGGCCTTCGTCCAATCCCAGGTTTGGCCGGTGCCGCCACCAGCAGTTTCCGATGCCCAGGTATCGAGCAACGGATGATCGGTGGTGTCGAACACGAGATCATCGAGGTCCTCCCCGTTGCGCACGCGGAGCGCCGGTAGCAGCGTCACCCCGAGATGGCGGTCTTCGGACGTGATCGGCCGGTAGATCTGCACCGCCGTCAGCCCGCACGCGTCGACGGCCTTCTCGATCACGTCCGCCGGTTCGTGGACGAAGACGCCGACGCGCTCGACGGTATCGGGGATGTCGCCAACCAGTTGCTCGGCCTGGTCGATCTCGATGTGCCGCTTGCTTGGCCCGAAGATGAACCCGATCAGGTCGACACCGAGCGCGACCGCGAGGTCGACGTCGTCCTTCCGCGTGTTGCCGCAGACCTTGATCCTCGTCATTGCGCGCTCAACTCCCGGACTTTCGCCTCGAGGTCGTCTGCCCGAAGCAGCGATTCGCCGACCAGTGCCGCGTTCACGCCCAGGTGAAGCAGCGCGTCGATATCGGCTCGGCTGCCGATGCCGCTCTCGCTAACGATCACATGGCCGGCCGGGATCAACGATCGAAGCCGTGCGGTCGTCCCCTTGTCGGTCCGCATTGTCGTCAGGTCGCGGTTGTTGATGCCGATGATCGCCGCGTCGGCCTTTAGTGCCCGGTCGACCTCGCCGTCGTCGTGAACTTCGACAAGGGCCTGCATGCCGTAGCCGCGGGTCACCGCCAGCAGGTCACGCAGGCGAACGTCGTCGAGGACGGCGACGATCAACAGCACGGCGTCGGCGCCCGCCGCGCGCGCCGCCGTCACCTGCACCGGGTCGACGATGAAGTCCTTGCAAAGCAGGGGAACGCCGACGGCCGCGCGGATTGCCCGCAGGTGGTCGAGGCTGCCGCCAAAGAATTCGGGCTCGGTCAGCACGGAGAGCGCCGCGGCGCCGTTAGCCACGTAGCGCCGCGCTAGCCCGACCGGGTCGTAGGGACGCTGCAGCACGCCACCGGAGGGCGAGCGCTCTTTGCACTCAGCGATCAGCGTCACCCTATCGGCGACGAGCGCCGCGCGAAAATCTGCGGGCGTTGGGGCTTCGGCAAGCGATCGTGCCAGCCCGGCGGCGTTGCCGTCGGCTTTGAGCTCCGCGATCGCCGCCCGCCGAGACTCGAGGATGCGTTCCAGGATGGGGGCCGCACGGGTAGCCATCGGGCTAGGCGTGGGCTGCGGTCTTTTCCAGGACTCCTTTCATCCGCTTGACGCCCTCCTCGATCTGATCGATCGAGTTGGCATAGGACAACCGCAAATATCCCTTGCCCTGATCGCCGAAGGTGCTCCCAGCAAGCAGAGCCACGCCACCCTCGTTGAGCATCCGGTCGGCGAGCTCTCGCTCGTCCTGACCCGTTTTGGTGATGTTCGGGAATACGTAGAACGCGCCGAGCGGCTTGTGGCAGCTCACGCCCGGAAGGGCATTCAGCCGATCGACGACCACATCGCGGCGGCGCTTGAACTCGCCGACCATCGCCTGGACCGCGGCGTCGGATCGCGGCGAGAGCGCCTCGATGGCGGCCATCTGCGTAAAGGCCGCTGCGCACGAGCTGCTGTTGATCATCAGCGTTTCGAACTTCTGTGCCAGCGGCAGCGGCGCGACCGCGAAGCCGAGGCGCCAACCGCACATCGCGTACGCCTTGCTGAGTCCGTCCGAGTAGATGGTTCGCTCCAGCATTCCGGGCACGGTCATGATCGACGCGTGATGGCCGTCGTAGGTGATCTGGCCGTAGACCTCGTCGGTCAGCACGTAGAAGTCGTGCTTCATCGCCAGCTCCGCGATCTGCTCAAGGTCGCGCGTCGACAGTACGCCCCCGGTCGGGTTCTGCGGGGAGTTGATAACCAGCAGCCGCGTCCGTGGCGTGATTTTCGATTTGAGCTCCTCGATGTCGAGCCGGAAGTCGTTGCGCTCGCGGAGGGGGACTCCGACCGGAGTTCCACCGGCGAGAATCGCCGCCGAAGCGTAAATCGCGTAGCCGGGGTCTGGGACGATGACCTCATCGCCCGGGTCCACCACCGCCAGCATGGTGAATAGCAGCACATTCTTGGAGCCAGGCACCATGACGACTTGCTCGGGTTTGACCTCGACCTCGTACCACCGCCGGATCCAATCGGCTACGGCCTGCCGCGCCGGCATCAGGCCGCCGGCCGGCGTGTAATGCGTGTAGCCATCGTGCAGCGCGCGCTCGGCGGCCTCGACGATATTCGGTGGGGTCGGAAAGTCGGGCTCGCCGATCTCGAGGTGCACGATGTTGCGGCCCTGGGCCTCGAGCTTGCGCGCCTTGGCCAGCACCTCGAAGGCGGTTTCGGTCCCGATCTCGTTCATGCGGCGCGCGATTTTCATAGCTGCATCATCCTCTCACGCCGAACGGACCCAGGTCGCCGCGAATCGGCAACCAGTCGACCCGGACATCCTGGATGCGCGCCGCGCGCGGGCCCTGCCGGAGCAGGTCGACGAACCGTTCGAGCGCATCGACGTTGCCCTCCGCCTCCACTTCCACGGCGCCATCGTACCGGTTGCGAACATAGCCCTCAAGGCCCAATCGGCGGGCGTGCGACTGGGCGAAATAGCGGAACCCGACCCCCTGAACGTCACCCAAGATCTCCGCCTTGAGGCGGCGCCGCTGGTCGCTACCCGGCAATCACGCGTGCGCCATCGGCCCGGTCGTCACGACCACGGAAACCCGCTTGGGCGCATCGGGGATCGCCTGCAGCGTGCGCCGCACTACCGGCAAGTAGGCCTGCACCAACTGTCGGGCTGACTGCTCGGTCGGTGCGCCGATCACGAGCCGCTGTTCATCGCAGTGGTAGCAGGTGGCGGTGCCCTCCCAGAGGTAGTAGGCAGTATCCGGCAGATTCAGGCTGAGTAGGAGTTGAAGCTCCCGCCATACTGCTCTCCCCTGCATTGCCCTTAATGCTACTCCCGGAATCGCCCCTAAGCTAGTGGCAAATGCACCTCACCGCGGCGGTCAAGAGTAAGGCCAAAGCCCTCGGGTTCTCGGCCGTCGGGATCACGAGCGCGGACCCGTTCGAGGAGGCCGAAGCGTCGGCGGCCACTCGCACGGCCGCTGGTCTGATGGATGGCCTCACCTGGTGGAACGAGGCTCGGGTGCACGCCAGCGCCAACCCTCGACGAGCGACACCCGATGCGCAGACCGTCATCGCCCTCGCCTTCCCCTATCCATCATGGGAACCTCCCTCCCCCGCTCGCGGGGGAGGGCAGGGTGGGGGCCCTGACGGCGGCCCCCGCGGCCGAATTGCCTCCTATGCGCTGGGTCGCGATTACCACGAGGTCCTGCTCGAACGGATGCAACCGCTGCTAGCGATGCTGCGCGATCAGGGCTACACAGCGAAGACCTACGTCGACCACGGTTGGATGCTCGACCGCGCGGCGGCGGCGCGGGCTGGCATCGGCTGGCTCGGCAAGAACACCAACCTGCTCGTTCCCGGCGTCGGTTCCTATGTCCTGCTGGCGGAGATCGTCACCTCGGCGCCGCTCGAAACCGACGCGCCGCTGAAAAAGACCTGCGGCACCTGCGATGCCTGCATGCGCGTGTGTCCCACCGGCGCCCTGGTCGCGCCCGGCGCGCTGGACAATCGTCGCTGCATTTCCTTCTGGACGATCGAACACCGCGGCGTCATCCCACTCGACATCCGGCCGATGATCGGCGACTGGATCTTCGGTTGCGACCTGTGCCAGGAAGTCTGCCCGGTCAACGCGCGGCCTGCCGCGCCCGACCCGACCGCCCTTGCGGCCTTCGGTCCGCCCATCGAGGCGCGGCCCCGACTCGAGGATTTGTTGACGCTCGACGACGCGGCATTCCGCGAGCGCTTTCGTGAGAGCGCACTGTGGCGCACGCGACGCTCGGGGCTGCTTCGGAATGTCTGCGTCGCGCTCGGTAACGTCGCCGACCGTGAGTCGGTGCCAGCGCTGGCCAGAGCGCTGGACGACCCGGAGCCTCTCGTCCGCGGTCACGCGGCGTGGGCCCTGGGCCGGCTCGGCGGCGCCGCCGCGCGGGCTGCCCTACATCAAGCGATCAGCCGCGAGGCCGACGCCTGGGTGAAGGACGAGTGCGAGCAGGCGGTGCAGGCTTGCGGGCCACTCGCCGTCCCGTCAGCGGTTTGACGGCGCTGCCTTCCTCCGCTCGCGCCAGCATGAAGAGCAGGTCCGAAAGCCGGTTTGCGTAGCGCAGGACCTCCGGGTTGCGCAGTTGGCCGGCTTGCTGCAGGCCGACGATTCGGCGCTCCGCGCGACGGAGCACGGCGCGCGCGACATCGAGAGCCGCGGCCGCCGGGGTACCGCCCGGGATGACGAACGCATCGGGCAGCGGCACCCGGCGCTCGAGGTCGTCGATCTCGACTTCCAGCCGGTTGGTGACGTCCGGCGTCACGACCATGAAATGCTGCTGCAGCTTGTCGTATTCGGCGGTGTCGGTCGCCAGCTCGGCGCCGACGGTGAAGAGCTCACTCTGCACCCGCAGGATGGTGGCGTGCCGGCCCCGGTCTTTGATCAGTGCCCGCGCTACCCCGAGGGCGGAGATCGCTTCATCGACCGCGCCGTAGGCCTCGGTCCGAGGGTCGGTCTTCGATACGCGACCGCCGTACAGCAGGCCGGTCTCTCCCCCATCCCCGGTCTTGGTCACGATGCTCTTGCGCGCCATCGTCGAAACCTCAGGCGACGCCGCGCGTCGCGAGGTCGCTAACCCAGCGCTGCAGCACCTGCCGATGACTGGGGAAGGCGACCGGAGGTAAGGCATTCGGTTTGAACCACCCGACTTCCTGCACCTCATCGCCCGCCGCGGGCTCACCGCGAACCAGGCGGGCGCGATATGGCAGAAAGACGATGCCCTCGTCGTCGACCACGATGTGCTGGACGGGTAGCGGCTCGATCGGCTCGACCTCGACCTGCATTTCTTCGCTGCACTCGCGGACCAGCGCGGCTTCCGGATGCTCGTTCCAATCGACATAGCCTCCGGGCAACCCCCACAGCCCCCGCCCCGGCTCGATGTCGCGCCGCCCCAGAAGAACGCGCCCGGCATCCTCGATCAACGCGATGACGACCACCTTGGGATTGCGAAAGAAGATCCGGTCGCAGCTGGGACACGCCCGCAGGTACTGCTTCGCCACGAGCCGCGGCTCAGTCTTCGATCCACAGCTGGAGCAATAAACGATCATCGGGCGCAGCTCGTGGTCGTCGCGGATGCGGGTCGCACGCAGAAATCCTATCGCCTTAAACGATCGCCAACCCTGTTACGGCAACCGGCGATCGGCTTCGTCAACGTCGATCTCACCGCGCGCGAGCTGTTCCAGCATGTGAAGTCGTGGATCGGGGGCCGCCTTCTCGCTGAGCCCGAGCTTGGCGAGCATCGCATCGAAACGCGCGCGCGCCGTCGGATAACTGACGCCAAGGTGCCGCTCGAGATCTTTCATGTTTCCGCGCGAGGTAAGGAAAACGCGTAAGACGTCCCGGTCGTCGGCCCCGAGTGAGCAGAACTCGCAGGTCTCGAATGCGCCGGACAGTTCGGTGCTGCACTCGCGACAGCTCAGTCGGGTTAAGGCCAGCTTGCTACCGCAGACTGGACAGTCGCGCGGCGCCGATCGAAGATCGTTCATCACTGGTCGGCCGTGAGGTTGACCGACCCCATGCTGGTGCTGATCGCCAACGACGCGGCGCCGTCGCCGATCGTCAGGTCACGAGTACCTCCTCCGGCGGTAACGGCGGACCCAACTGGCAAATTCACCTTGCCCAGGTTGACCCGCGTCGTCACGCGAACGCTGCTCCCCCGCTCGAGGTGAAGGGACACACTGCCCGCGTCGCAGGCGATGCGCGAGTCCCCTTCATCGAGCCGGCCGGTCGCTCGAATCGAGCCGGCCTGTACTGACAGGTCGACCGTCTTCGAGAAGCCCTCGATGGCGGCTGAACCCGCCTGCACACTGGCCCGGATTGGACCGTCGACCCCGGTGACCCGGCAATTTCCTGCCTGCAGCTCGAGATCCAGGCTGAGTGCGGGATTGACCCGGACGACCAGGCGATCCCGGCCGGCGTTGCGAGCGCCGAAGATGAAGCCGCCCCAGTCATCGACACTCTGCCCCTCGATGATCATGGTGTCGCCCTCGATGCGCGCTCGGTGTTGGCCTTCCGCGACCGCCTCGCGCACGCTTGGGTCACCGATGATCTCGGCCGGTCCGAGCTGCTTGATCACCCGCACGCGGCGGATGGCCGTCTCGGTGTCTGTCTCGTCCTGGGTAACCGCGTCGAGCTGTGCGGCTGCTTCTTCCGGGCTGATGGCGCCGGCGGCGACCCGGCTCAATATTTCACGCCGATCAGTCTTGCTCATGGCCAAGACTATAAAGCCAGACTTATCAGAATGTCAAGCGTAGTTACTAATTTGTTCCGGCGAGAACCTTCTCGAACTCGGGTTTTGGCGTCAGCAACGAAAGGTCCTCTTCGGTGAGCGGGCTCGATTCCAGCGTGCGGCCCGCCTTGGCCGCCGCCACGATCTCGTCCTTGTGCAGCCGGATCCGGCGCGCACCAAGTGGGCACTTCAGGTACTCCGCCATCGGCTCATCGCAGTATCCGAGCCGCTGATCGCCGCACTTCGGCTGCACCGGCTTCGCCAGCTCCGGGAACTGGGCCTTGAGCGCGTTGCGCGCCTTGGCCCACATGTGCCGGATCTCCCACTGGGCCCGCCAGCAGAGCCGCAGATCCGCGATGTGGAGGAACTCTTCGAAGTTCACGGTGAAGGTCAGATTCGTCGACGCGGCGTTGGGAAGGAGAAAGCGGGCATCTTCCGCGGGGACGCCCGCCTTGAGCGCCTGGTCATAGAGCTCGCCCACACGGTGCATGAACGCCAGGTATTCATCGCGCAGGCCGGCTTGCTCCCATGTTTCCGGTACGACAAACGGAAAGTCGGCTTCCTTAAAGGCGTAATAGCGCTGTGACTGCTGGTCATAGGTAATGCCGTTGTTGTGACGCACGAGCTGATGGCTGGCGGCGCGGGACAGGCCACTCACCGCGAAGGTGAAATACACCTGGGTGCGCGGCGAGGAATGACCGCTCTTCAACTTGTCGAAGATGAACGTCTTCATCTTCTCCTGGGTGATCTTGCCCGACTCGATGTCGGCCCAGATTTCCTGTGGTGTGAAGCGCGAGTAGCAGGTGCGGAAGGCGACGTACATCACCCGGACCGGATCGGGCGTGTGCGTGAGCAGCTGGACGTCGATCGCGGTTTCCATCCGGGGCCTTCCCATTTTGCGACCCCAACATATTGGTGTCAAGGCCAACGTTTCCCACAACCTGTGGATAATCTGGGGAGAAGATATCATGACGAAAGTGCCCGTCACGGAAGCGGATTTCAACCTCCAGGGACGCGTCGACAACTACCGCGAGCGGCTGTTCCAGCTTCTGACCGCGCTCGACGCCATGGTCCAGGAGCAGCTCGCCGCCATCAACCGCGAGAAAATCGGTGGTCGTGGGCGACTGAGTTACCAGGGCCGTCCACCGCGCTGGACCCTCGCGTGGAAGAACAAGGGGCACCGCGTCTATGAGGTCAACCTGATGGCCTTCGCCCAGGGCGGTGCCTGGGTGATTCACGGCCGGATGGGACTCGATCGCCCCTTCCGCAACCTCAAGAGCGTCCGCGAGCGAGACGAGACAGCGCTGCGGCAGGAGATCGTCGACCAGCTCGCCACCGACGAGGCCATCCTCTAGCGCCTCTTAGCGAGCGGATCAGTGATAACCCGAGGATCGGAGCCCCGGAATCAGCCTGACCATAAGACGGCGCGGGTCAGGCCAGCGTCCCCGTCTTTGATGCGCAACGGCAGTGCCGCCATCTGCCACCGGCCAGGTCTCACCTTGAAAAGGTCGAGCCCTTCGAGGATCGGAATGCCGGCACCGAGCAAACGATGATGCGTGGGCGCCCCCTCGACGCCATAGCCCTCGATCGACAGGTAGTCGATGCCGACCAGCTCGACGCCCCGCTCCACCATCCAGTCGGCCCCATCCGCCGCTAAAAAAACGAAGTCCGTCTGAAATGGACGCGGCGGGTGCCACAGGCGCGAATTCCTGGTGCGCAGCAGAACTCGACGAGTGCCGCGAGGAATGCGCGCCCGACCTAAATCAGCGGCGCTGATCCCGCCGCGGACGCGCTGTAAGTCAGCGACCCACGCCGGGCCGATGAAGCGATCGAGATCCACGCGGTCGATCCCCTTCGCCCCCTTGATGAAGTGAACCGGGGCGTCGACATGGGTGCCGGTGTGCGACCCAAGGCAGAGCTCGCTGAGATTGACGTGATCCTTTTTCAGGGTCATCGCCGGGCGAATCCGCACCTGCGGATTGCCACGATAGACGGTCATGGCGGTACGAATCGGGAGGGTGACGTCGACCAGCTTCACGCGATCTCAGGATAGGGCGAGCACGTGACGGAGGACTTCACCGACGCTCCAGGCCTGCGCGATGCACCCCACCGGCCGGTAGGGCGGTTCGGGCTCGAAGATCTCGCTGATCGTCCCGAGTCCGGCGTCGAGCAGGTGGGCCGTAAACGGTTCGAGCAGCCGGTCGGCCGCGGGCCGGTCGCCGTCGAGGCGGCCATGCGCATCGAGATACGGTCCGAGTAGCCAGGGCCATACCATCCCCATGTGATACGACGCGTCGCGGGCACGTTGATCGCCCTGATATGAAGACTGGTAACGGGGATCGTCGGGGCTCAGCGTCCGTAAGCCATACGGCGTCAGCAGTTTTGCGGTGATGACGTCGAGCGCGCGCCGGGCATTCTCGCCCTCGATGAGCGGATAGACCAGCCCGAGCGCGATGACCTGGTTCGGGCGCAAGCTGGCATCGTCACCCTCGAGTCCGTCGACGACGTCATAGCAGTAACCACCGCCCGCGTACCAGAATCGTTGCTGCGCCGATTCGCGGGCGTGCGCCGCCATCTGACGATATGGGCCAGCCGGCCGCATCGCCCGCTCGCACCAGTCACCGATCAGGCGCAGCGCGTTGTACCAGAGCGCATTGACCTCGATCGGCTTGCCGCGACGCGGTGTGACGACCCAGTCCTGGACCCTCGCGTCCATCCAGGTGAGGGCGAGACCATCCTCGCCGCCGGCCAGCAACCCGTCGACGGGATCCATCCGAATGTTGTGCCGCGTTCCGCGGACGTGCCAGTCGATGACCCCTTCCAGTGCCTCCAGCCGGTCGGCGATGAAGCTCCAATCGCGGCTGGCGCGCAGGTAGGCGGAGAGCGCCTGGAAGAGCCACAGGGTGGCGTCGATGGCGGTGTACTCGGGGGCCTGGCCTCCGTCGGGGAAGCGATTGGGAATCAGGCCCTGGTCCAGGTACTGGATGTAGGTGTCGAGCACCGCGCGCGCCTCCCAGAGCGTCCCCGGGCGCATCGCCAGCCCGGGAAGGCTGATCATCGTGTCACGACCCCAGTCGGCAAACCAGTGGTAGCCGGCGACCACCGTTCGCTGCGGGGCAGACGTCGCCGTACCGGGTGTGCGCCGCACGACCCGGAACTGATCCGCCGCAAGCGCCAGCTGTTCCGCCAGCGGATGTTCCATCCCCGGGCCGAGCACCGCGGCCTGACGTTGTTGGGCATCTCGCCTGGATCGCGCGAGGTCCCAACTCGGCGGCGTCGACTCGGTGGCGATAACCACAGCGACAGCGACATCGACCGCGAGGGGGACCTCGACCACGCCCGGCGTAAAGAGGTCTTCCTCATCATCGAGGCCACGCTCCCGTTCCGCGCGATGGAGAACCCGCCAGTACCAATCCGGCCGGCTGCACACGGTCGCCGTGGACCGGACGCCGAAATGGCAGCGGACGCCAGCGGCATCGATGATCCATCCCTCGGCGGTCTCGCTCGTCTCGAAGGCGCCCTGGCCGTGGCGCTGCTGGTGGTAATCCCGGTGCGCAAAGAGCGGACGCAGCTGCAAGGTGAGCGGCGAGCCACTCACCAACCGGTAGGTCACGACCGTCCGAGAAACGCCCTGCTCCATCCAGATCCGCTTCTCGATGGTGCGGCCGTCGATTAACCAGCGGAACACCGGAAGCATGCCGTCGAGCTCTACCCCCTCGAGTTGCCGGTAGCCCTGGGGAAAGACGGTGCCATCCCAGTATTCCTGGGCCGAGAGAGCCTGCATGTCGCCGTTGTCGGACCGGATCCATTCCTCGAGGGCGGCCACCAGAACCATTCGCTGGACTGGCGGATTCAGCGCGGCCACCAGCAAGCCGTGATAGCGCCGGGTGTTGACGCCGGCCACGGTCCCCGAGGCGTAGCCACCCAGCCCGTTGGTCACCAACCACTCGCGCTGGATCGCCAGGTCGAGATGGCGGCAGGATTGGGGATCGAGCTGAAGCGTCACGTGGGACCTAGGAGGCGGCGATCGTCAGCAGGGTCTTGATGTCCTCTGGCCGCCGGTCGAGCGCCGACTGGAAGTCGCCAAATGGTACGCGGCGGGTGATGAGCCGCTCGAAGATCCCGGGCCAGGTCCGTTCCGCCTGCTGGAAATGCTCGAGCCCCATTTCGAAGTACCGGCGGTTGGCGTTGACCGACCCAAATGTGACCCGGTTGCCCAGCACCATCTGCAGGTTGATAACGTCGGCTGGGATCTCGATACTGCGATTGCCCGCCGATACGCCCGTGAGACACAGGACACCATTGGTCCCCAGCTGGGCCATGGCTTCGAAGGCTACCGAGCTATTGCCGGTGCCTTCGAGAATGAAGTCGATCTGGCCGAGCGCGTCCTTGATGCCGGTCACCGGGTGGTCGTCGACGCTCTGATAGGTCGCGCCCAGGTCCGTGAGGATGCGACCCTGCAGGCTTTCCGGGGCTGACTTCGCGTAGACGTGCACCTCGAGGCCGCGCAGCCGAAGGAGGAGCGTGCACAGGATGCCGATCGGCCCGGCGCCCAGCACGACGGCGCGCTTCGGCTCCCACACCATCCGTTGCTGGATGGTCCAGGCCTGGAATGTCGCCTTCTCCACGATGCTCAACGGCTCGAGCAACACCGCGAAGGGTCGCAGCGCGGGAGGGATCTTGACCATGAAGGCCGGCGTTTCGCTGTAGTACTCCCCCATGTAGCCGTGCGCCCCCTTGATGCCGCGTTCGGTGTAGGTGCCGAAGAGGCACATGTCGCTCTCACCCGCCAGGCAGTTGGGGCAGTTGTCGGGGCGGCGCACCGTCGAGACCACCAGGTCACCCGGCTTGAAACCCGACACGCCCTCCCCCACCGCCTCGACCACGCTGAGCGCCTCGTGACCGATGACCAGGAAGGGCGCACCCGGAGGCGGCTCGCCATACAAGCCTTCGTTGATCTCGGTGTCCGTCCCGTCGATTCCAACCTCGAGGACGCGCATCAGCGCCATGCCGGGTGCCGTGGTCGGGATCGGAAGCTCAACCTGGCGGGCACTTCCCGGCTGCTTGGGGGTCACCGCCACCGCGTGCATGGTGGCGGTCAACGGCGTGCCCATCGCCCTAATAGTAGGAACCGACCTATCGAGTCGCCAATAGCGCAATGCGGGGCACAGGTGGAACGAGAAAGAATCCGGTGTTGACTCGCACTACGCGATTGAATCCCGTCGATCGGAGCGCGCGAGCAAACTCGTCGTTGGTGCGGAGCTGGAAGGGCGGCGGAAGGCCGGTGAGTCGCGCACTCCAGAACAGGAGCGCCGATCGCCCGCTTTTTTCAAACTCCCAGAGAAGGAACCGGCCTCCCGGTCGGAGGATGCGCGCCACCTCGCAGAAACTGGCGAGCAGCGCCTCATCATCGAGGTGCTTGAGCACATGCGACGTGAGGACGACATCAAACGACCCGTCTTCGAACGGCAGGCGCGTGGCCGGCGAGACCTGCAACTGGATGCGATCCCGCAGACCCGCCTGGGCGATCTCTCGCTCGCCGAAGCGAATCAGGTCGGGCGAGACATCAACACCGACCGGCGGACGGCTGAAGTCAACCCGCTCGACCAGCGCGATCAGGATGTTGCCGATCCCGCAGCCAAGGTCGAGGACGTGATCCTGCGCCGTGATGTTGGCCGCTGCGAGGATGCGCCGGTAGGGCGTGTTGATGACCCAGAGCCCACGCCTGGAAAACACGTAGCGCATCCCAATGCCTCGCAGACCCCGGCTGAACCATTCACCGTAGGTTCGGCCGACCGCGTCCTCGTCGATCCGTTTGCTGCTACCGGCCACTGGCCGACACTACCAGCGGCGCGGCGTTGAGGGCGGCTGCCGTGATCAGCAACCATTTGCCCACCAGCGGCGACCACCGATTCGCGGAAAGCCTCGAGCTCAGGGTGACGACCAGGAGGCTCGCCGCAATCGTGATCAGCGAAAGCCCGGCGATCGAGGACGGGCCGCGACGGAGGATCAGGACGATCGAGACGATGGTGCCCGCCAGCAACAAACCCGCGGCGACCATTTCCGCTCCCGGCCGACCAAGGGACACCGCGAGCGTCCGCAGTCCAGCCGCCCGGTCTCGGTCACGGTCGGGGATGGCGTCGGCAAGGTGGATCGCGGCCGCCAGCGGGCTCCCTCCGATGAAGAGGATGCCGAGCGAACTCGCCGGGCGACCGGCCAGTAGACCGATCCAGAACGGCATCAGTGGAAAGGCGATGGCGAAGGGAAGAAAGCTGAGCGGGGTGGCTTTGAACCGAAGGTCATACGCCCAGCCACTTGCGAGTCCGGTGCCGACGAGCAGCAAGGAGACCGTCCCGAAATTGGCCAGCGTGCTCAGCAGGAAGGCACCCACCGCGCACAGGACCGCCACCGTGAGCGCCGTGCCGGGCGATACCAGACCCAGGGGAATCGGTCGCCGGCGGCCCGCCTGCTGGTCGAGATCCGCGTCCGCCCACTCGTTCAACGCACTGATGGAGAACTGGACCAGCAGCATGATGGCGGCGATCCACCACAGCCTCGAATCGCGAGGGCCAATGCCGAAGATCAGGGCAAATGCGACAGCCGCCACCGTCGTCAGCACCGACGGGATCGGGTGGAGCAGCTCGAGCACCGTCCACCGCGCCGCGGTGGCGCGCCCGGTCAGTGCGGCTGGCCCTGGTGCGTGAGGGGCTCGGTGACCGGGATGCGAGTCCGTAGCACGGGCTCCTCGACGCCGATCGGCAGCGAAACCGTCAAGATGCCGTGCGTTAGCGTCGCCTTCGCGCCGCCCGACCGCACCGACTTCGACAGGACAACCTCGCGATGGAAGGTTCCGACCGACCACTCGTGCTGGAGGTAATGCTGCTGCTCCTGCGGATATCGCGCTTCAGCGTCGACCGTTAATTGGCGCCCGTCCAGGTAGACGGCCACCGTGTCGTGATGAGCGCCCGGCATCGGGATCGCGACCGTCAGTTGATCGTTCGCCTCATAGACGTTTACGGGCGTTCTTTCGATGGCGGTCTGGCGCTCCATAGCAATAGGGTAGGGATTTACGGCGTTATTCGTTTGGTGGCCCTCGGCAAGATCCTTAGGCTCGGACGGGTCCTTCAGTTCGGTGTGGCGCTCGCCTTGGCGCTTTGCCTAGGAAGCTGCAGTTCGCCCGTTACCGCCGATGAGGTTGCCAAGAAGCCCGAGGCTCACCTGTTCTTCCCAGGCTCGCGGGTGACTGAGACCAGCCCACGTGCTGAGCAGGCTACCGAAGGCGGCATAAGCATGGCGATGGTGGTCACGTATGTCTCGGTGGGCGCGCAGGCTGACGACATCTACAGCTGGTACGTACACGAGCTCAGCGCTCGAGGCTGGACCCTGCGAAAAGCCGAGCGCGTCAATGGGAGCTTCGATTTGTTCACTCGCGGCGACCGCGACCTTTTTGAGGTCTCGGTCAGTAGTCCACCAGGAACCTATGCGACGACGCTGGGCATTTTACCTGGCCCATGCGCAACAAACCCGCCGACAAACTTGGCGTTCGTCAATTGCGGTTAATGGCGGTCTCGCTATATACGCTCGAAGTTCCTTCGAAGCTCCCAGTCGGTGACCGCGCCGTCGAAGCTCTGCCGCTCGAGCCGCGCCGAGTGCAGGTAGTGCTCGACCACCTCGTCGCCGAAGGCGTCGCGTGCCACCTGGCTTTTCTCCAGGGCGTTGATCGCCTCCGTCAAATTGCTTGGTACGCGCGGAAGGTTCTTGGCTGTGTACGCATCGCCATGAAACTCCGGCGGCAGCTCGAGCTTGTTCTCGATGCCGTGGAGGCCGGCAGCGATGGTGGCCGCAAAGGCCAGGTACGGGTTCGCGTCGGCACCTGGAATCCGGCACTCCACTCGCAGCCCCGATCCATGGCCGATGATGCGGAAGCCGCAGGTCCGGTTGTCCCAGCTCCAGACGATCGACGTGGGCGCGAATGAGGTCGCCTGGTAGCGCTTGTAAGAGTTGACGAAGGGCGCGTAGAAGAGCGAGAAATCGCGAGCCAGCGCGATCAGCCCGGCGAGATAGTGCTGGAACAACGGCGACATGCCGTGCGGGCCGCCGTTGGCCGAGTGGAAGAGCGCCTTATCGGTCTTCACGTCCCATAGCGACGAGTGAAGGTGGAACGAACTGCCCGCCTGGGCCATCGACCACTTCGCCATGAAGGTCACCGCCACCTGGTTGAGGGCGGCGATTTCCTTGACGCCATTCTTGTAGACGACGTGCCGGTCGGCCATCTCCAACGATTCGGCGAAACGAAGGTTGATCTCCTGCTGCCCGAACCCCCACTCCCCCTTGCTGTTCTCGACCGGCACGCCGGCCCCTTCCATCCCGTTGCGGATCAGCCGGTTGAACCACTCGGCCTTGGTGCCCTGCAGGATGTGGTAGTCCTCGATGTAGCGGCCATACGGCTGCAAGTCGCGGTAGTCGCGCTCGGCCGCCTGCTCGTAGGTGTCTTTGAAGAGATAGAACTCGAGCTCGGAACCGGTCTTAGGGTTGAACCCCAGCTTGCGGGCGCGGTCGAGCTGGCGGCGCAGCACCTGGCGGGGCGCCACGGGTACGGGCTTGCCATCCATGGTTTCGACGTCGCAGAGGATGAGCGCGGTCTTCTCCAACCAGGGGATTCGCCGAATGGTGGACAGGTCGGGATGGCCGTGCATGTCGCCGTAGCCGGATCCCCAGTTGGTGAATTTGAACCCCGGCAGCGGCTCGTTGTCGATGTCCATCGCGAGCAGGTAGTCGCAGGCGTGCAATCCCTCGTCGACGTGGTCGAGGAAGTAGGGGCCGGTCAGCCGCTTACCCATGAGCCGTCCCTGCAGGTCGGCGATCGCGATGATGATCGTGTCCACATCGCCCGTCTTGGTCTGGCGGACGAGCTCCTCCAGCGTGATCTTGGCGGTCTTCTCCTGACGGCGCGACTGTCCGTTGGTCCGGTCGGCTCGCGTCGTCGTCGATCGCTCGCGCGTCGCGGTCCCTGTGCGCGCCATGTCGAATCCCTCCTACTTATTCGAGACTGATAAAGACGTTCTTGACTTCCGTGTAGAGCTGCAGCGCGTGCATACCGAGCTCTCGACCGATACCGCTGCGCTTGTACCCGCCGAAGGGTGCCTCCTGGTGGACGCTCCGGCTGCTGTTGATGCTCAGCACCCCGGTCTTCACGCCCCGCGCCACGCGCAGCGCGCGGCCGATGTCGCGAGTCCAGATCGAACCCGACAGTCCGTACGGCGTGTCGTTGACCAGGCGCAGGACCTCGTCCTCGTCATCGAACGGGATGATGGTCAGCACCGGGCCGAAGATTTCTTCCTGGGCGATCCGCATACCGTTGTCGGCGCGGTCGAACACGGTCGGTTCGAGGTAGCTGCCGCGTGCCAGCGCGCCGCCGGGGGCCGAGCCGCCCGACAGCAGCCGCGCTCCCTCGCGCTGTCCTACCTCGACGTACGCCTGCACACGGTCGCGCTGTTTCATCGAGATCAGCGGACCGATGTCGGTCGCGCCATCGAGTGGATCCCCAACCGTCAACTGCCGGCTGCCGAGAGCCACCCGGTTATCGAACTCTTCGGCGATCGAGCGATGGACGAAGGCGCGGCTTCGCGCGCAACAGTCCTGGCCGGCGTTACCGAACACGCTGTTGACCGCGGCAGGGACAGCCTTCTCCAGGTCGGCGTCTTGAAAAATGATGTTGGGCGACTTTCCACCCAGCTCGAGAGAGACGCGGGTGATGTTCGGCGCCGCCTGCTGAAGGATGCTGACCCCAGTGAGCGTCTCGCCGGTGAAGGCGATCTTGTCGACGCCGGGATGGCCGGCCAGCGCATTGCCCGTCGTCGCGCCGGGCCCGGTGATGACGTTGAGCACGCCCTCTGGCAGTCCAGCCTCGAGTGCGATCCGCCCCAAGTCCAGCGCGGTCAGTGGTGTGTAGCTGGCCGGTTTCAGGATCGCGGCGTTGCCGGCGGCCAGGGCGGGCGCCACCTTCCAGGAGGCGATCGTCAGCGGAAAGTTCCAGGGCACGATCAGGGCGACCACGCCGACCGGCTCGCGCAACGTGAAATCGAGACCGGGCGCGGTGACCGGAATCGTCTCCCCGAAGATCCGGGTGGCGGCCCCCGCGTAATACTCGAAGCACTGGGCGGCGCCGAGCACCTCGTCGCGGGCATCGCGGATCGGCTTGCCTGCGTTGCGCGCCTCGAGCGTCGCCAGCCGGTCGACATCGGCCCGGATCAGTTCGGCGATCTTGTAGAGGACCTTGGCGCGCGCACTGGCCGGCGCCTCGCTCCATTTCCCACGCTCGAAGGCGGTCCGCGCGACCGTCACCGCTCGATCGACGTCGGCAGGCGACGCGACGGCCGCCCGTGCCATCACCTCGGAGGTGGCGGGCTCGACGATGTCGAAGGTCTTGTCTCCTTCGCCCGCACGCCAGGTCCCACCGATGAGGAGCTGGGTTGGGCGCTCCGTGGTGATCATCAGAAATAGTTTGACGTAATTCCGCCGTCGACCACGAGGGCGGCGCCGTTGGTCCAGCTCGACTCATCCGACGCCAGGTAGATGGCCAGCGACACGATGTCGTCGGCGAGGCCGAACCGTCCCATTGGGATCCGATTCAGGCGCACCCGTTTCTTGTTTTCGTCCTTGAGCAGGTCGCGCATCAGCGGCGTCTCGATCGGGCCCGGGCAGATCGCGTTGGTGCGAATCCCCTTCGGTCCGAACTGCACCGCGAGGGACTTGGTGAGCGCGATCACCGCCCCTTTGCTGGCCGTATAGGCGTCCTGCGGAACCGTGCACCCGACCAGCGCCACGAACGAGGCGATGTTGATCACCGAGCCGCCGCCGGCTTTGATCAATTCGGGAATGCCATGCTTACAGCAGAAGGCCAGACCTTTGACGTTGATCGCCATGGTCCGGTCCCAGATGGCATCGGTTGTCGTCAGGACGGACTCGTCGGCCTCGTCGAAGATGCCGGCGTTGTTGTAAAGCACGTTGAGCTTGCCGAAGTGGCCGACCGCCGTCTCCACAAAGACAGCCACGTCAGCATCGTGGGTGACGTCGCCGACCACCGCCACGGCCTTCCCCTCCAGGTCGGCGACCGTCTCGTGCACCGCCTTGGTATTGACGTCCGCCGCCACCACCTGGGCCCCTTCGCGGACGAAGGCATGGGTCGCCACGCGACCCATGCCACTCCCCGCGCCGGTGATTAGCGCGACCTTACCGTCGAGTCGTCCCATCCGGTTTTCGTCCCTTACTAGGCGGCCCCGACCTCCGTCAGTTCACGTTCGATCGCCGCCAATTCCTCCGCCGAGCCCTGGACGCGGGGGCCCTTGAACCAGTTTCGGGCCGAGAGGAACCACCAGCCTCCAGCGAAGATCAATACGACCGCGACCGCGACCGGGGCGTAGTTGAAGTTTGTCGCCAGGCTGATCGGTGATGCCGGCGGCAGCATGAACAGGATCGTGATGAAGGCAACCCAGATGGTCGCGATCACGCCCACCGTCATACTCCAGCGTCCGAGATGCCAGGGTCCTCGCACGAATCGGTCGCCCTGTCGCAAACGAAGGATGACCGGCAGGATGTACGCGATGTAAAGACCGATGACGGCAATCGATGTGACGGCGGCATACGCTTCCGGATTCCACAGGTATGGCAGCCCGAGGATGAGCGCGCCGACTGCCGCGAACCAGATCGAGTTGGTGGGAGTCCGGGTACGTTTGTTCACCTTGTGCCAGAAATTCGACCCGGGCAGCGCACCGTCCCGCGAAAACGCATAGATCATGCGAGAGTTCGCCGTGACCGACGACATGCCGCAGAAGAACTGGGCGCCGATGACGATCAGGAGCAGCAGCTTGGCGCCTGTGGTTCCGATCGCGTCGATGAAAATCTGCGCCGGTGGGACAGCGGCTGCCGCCTCGGTGCCATAGTTCTGAATCGCGAAGGTGACGCCAAGCAGCAGGACCCACCCGGCGATCAAGGAGACGATGATCGACATCACGATGCCGCGTGGCGCAGTTCGCGCCGCATCCTTGGTCTCCTCCGTCATGTGGGCGGAAGCGTCATAGCCGGTGAAGGTGTACTGCGCCAACAGAAGGCCCAGCGCGAACACGTAAATCGAAGATCCCCACCCGGTGTTGTTCACCAGCTTGGTGAAGACGAAGGACACCGACTGATGATGGGCTGGCACGATGGCCAGCACTGCGACGATGACAAGGACGCCGACAACGTGCCACCAGACACTGATGTCGTTCAACAGTGCGACCAGACGGACACCGAAGGTATTGAGGAGCCCGTGCAGCAGCAGGATTACGGCGTAGACCCCAATGATGTGCGGGGGGTCGACGGGGTAGCCAAACTGAAGGCCGAGGAAGGCGCTAACAAAGAAGGCACCGCCAAAGTCGATGCCGGCGGTTACGGCGATCTGGCCCAGCAGGTTGAACCAGCCGGTGAACCAGCTCCAAGCCGCGGCGTTGCTCTGGGCCAATTTGGCCGACCAGTAATAGAGTCCGCCGGCGGTCGGGAACGTTGAAGCGATCTCCGCCATGGACAGGCCGACCAGCGTGACCATGATGCCGACCAGCGGCCAGCCGATGCTCATGACCACCGGCCCGCCGGTGTTCATGCCGTAGCCATAGAGGGTCAAACAGCCGCTCAGGATCGAGATGATGGTGAACGAGACCGCGAAGTTCGAGAAGCCGCTCATCCGGCGCAGCAGTTCCTGGGCATAGCCGAGTTCATGCAGGCGCTCGGTGTCGGTCTGTTGCGGTTTGTCGCTGACGACGGTGGACATAGGCGTTAATTCCCTCCCTCGGTGATTTGGGCGTTGTTCCCCCTTCGAACTTCCCATATTTGATGCCCGCTTCGAGGCAATGTCAAGGGACGGTTGGCCTTAACAACAATTTGCGCCCCAACGAGCAAGCCCGGCCGCCTCCGTCACGTTTTCGTCTCATGCCCAAATTCCCACGTCTGGTGGTCGCGGTCGCGGCTGCCGCCAGCCTGACCGTTGTCTTAGCCGGCCACCCGGCCTATGCCGCCAGCAAGAAGGGCACCCGGCCGGTGGTTCGGGTGGTCCATCGTGCGGCGAAGCCCGCCGCCGCGCTAACGGCCGCCCAGGCGCGCACCATCCTCATCTGGGCTGCCCGCCATCACAATCTGAATCCGAACTTCGTGCTCGCCGTCTCCTACTGGGAGAGCGGCTGGAAGCAGTCGGCTCTCTCGCGCACCGGCGCCGTTGGCTTGATGCAGGTGGAACCATATACCGCCGCCTGGGCAGGCCCGGCCCTGCTGCACCGCCGGGTCGACCTGAACAATCCGGTCGACAATGCCGAGCTGGGCGCCGCCCTGCTGCGCTCCTACCTCGACCAGCTGCACGATCCAAAGCTCGTCCTCGCCGCCTACTACCAGGGGCTGACGGGGGTTCGCCGCCACGGCATCTACCCGAGCAGCCGCAGCTACGTCAACGGCATCTGGGGGCTCCGCAACCAGTTCCAGGCCGCGCACCTCGGCGCCTAGATCTGATATCGTTCATATCAGTATTTGCTATAGCCACGCTGGTCACTAGGAGGCCCTATGAACGCTATCCAATTGCTGAAAAACGACCACAAGAAGGTCGAGAAGATCTTTTCCGATTTGGAGAACAAGGCAGACGATCGCCGAGTGCTTTTCCCGGAACTGGATCGCGAGCTCACGGTGCACGCCGAGATCGAAGAGAAGATCTTCTATCCAGCCGCCAAGGCGGCGGAGCCGACGCGCGACCTGGTGCTGGAGTCGCTCGAAGAGCATAAGCAGATCAAGATGGTCCTGGCCGACCTCGAGCACGCCGACATGAGGACAGCGGAATGGGGCGCTGATCTCAAGGTGCTCAAGGAGGATGTGATGCATCACGTCGGCGAGGAAGAGGACGAACTCTTCCCCAAAATCGAGAAGCTGCTCTCGAAAGATCAACTCGATGAACTTGGCACCCGCATGGAAGAGCTGAAGATGCAACTCCTCGCCGCCGTCAGCCGCCGCTAGTCTTTTATCTTCCTCGCTCTGATTCACCCCTCCCCCTCGCGGGGGGAGGGCAGGGTGGGGGCGCTGCGCGCATCCGCTGGGTGCGGTATCGTAGGGTCGCGCTCAGAACGCAGGAGGGATCGATGGCTGTCAAGACTGATGCAACCGAGTCGCTGCGACGGGTCCCGCTCTTCGCCGGCCTCGACCGCAAAGAACTGGAGCTCGTGGCGAAGCTCGCCAAGGACCAGCGTTACGAGTCCGGCGCCACCATCGTGAAGTCCGGCGCCGGCGGGCACGGCCTCTACGTCATCAAAGAGGGGAGCGTATCCGTGATCCGCGACGGCCAAAAGGTCGCGTCGATGGGACCGGGGCAGTTCTTTGGGGAGATCTCCGTGCTCGACGGGGGCCCCAGGACGGCCGACGTCAAGGCAGACACCGACACGGTCTGCCTGACCCTGGTCTCGTGGGACATCAAGCCCCTGCTCATGGACAACCCGACCATTACCTACAAGATGCTGCTCGAAATGGTCAAGCGCCTTCGTTCACAGCCGCCCCAAGAGCACGACTAGCTAAGGGTTGTCGCTCCCTTCGGGGGTGGCAGGGTCGGGGGTTCTATGACCCGGTGAGGAAATCCTCCGCGATCCAGCCCTGCGGCTCGTGCCACCAGATGATGGTGTCCGCATAGGTCGGGCCGCCGTCGACGTGGACGATCGTGCCGGCGTTGAGGCAGCCCACCACGTGAGCTTTCAGGCTGGGCCCCTGGCGGACATTGGCGCAATTGGCCGGCAAATGGATGGTCGCGTCGTGACCGATCAGCGGACTCAGCTGTCCCGGTAGGCCGCAGACCGCCTCTCGAAAATGCCAACTTCCGTCACTCCGATAGACGTAACCGGCGCATTGCCGCCCGGCCGAACTGGCCGTAGAAAACACCACCGCGGCCGCATCCTTCCCCATCCTTTCGCTCGCGACCGTCAGGCAGGGCACATTTGTTGCGCACGTGCCCGCCTGATAAGTGAGGTGGGTCTTGGCCTCGACCCCCTGGATGGCCGCCGCCTGCGCGGTATCACCTGCCGTTGCGCCATTCGTCACTCCCAGTTGGTTTGCTGCGCTCTGGCGCTCCACCGCGGCACGACCGGCGGGAAGCAGCACATAGGCGAGCGGCACGATCAGCAGCACGCCGAGAATCGCTGCGACGACCAGCGCGATCCGCGGCACACGGGGCAGCCTCGGGCGCGGCACACTCAAGGCCGGCGTGCCCAGCCGAGGCCACTCGACCGCTGGCATGGTCAGCTTCGGAAGCGTGAACCTGGCTGGGCGACGGGCGAGTTGCACTCTGGCCGGCTTGTGCGCGGCGGCAGGGACGACCGGTGACGGCTGTGCCGGTACGCCCGTGGGGCGAGGCGAACCTGGATTCCAATCGAGCGGTGTCCGGCAGCGTTCGCACCAGATATTGATGCCCACGTTGGGGTACTGGCAGGCAGGGCAGAGCACGGGCGTGCCGATCGGTTTCGCTTTTGAGCCAAGCTTCAGCATGGGTCGTCTCCTCAGGCCCCGCAGCCGCTTCTACCAGCTGACTCGATCATACGCAGCACACTTCCAGCCCCGGCTGTCCGGCTCGAGCATTCCGCGTTAAGGTTTCCCTGTGCCGCCCGACGCTAATGCGATATTCCCCCTCCCCTTCTCGCTCGACTTAAACGAAACGCTCGGCCCGCTGCGGCGTGGTCCATCCGATCCCACGATTCGATTTAAGCCGGACGGTGTTTGGCGGGCGAGCCGAACTCCCGAGGGCCCGTCGACGGTGCGGCTCGTGCACGGTGGGAACCGGCTGGTGGCCGAAGCATGGGGCGAGGGTTCGCGCTGGCTCGTCGATCGGGTCCCATCGCTGCTCGGATTCGACGACCGCCCGGATACCTTCAAGCCCGCGAGCCGCCTCCTCCGGGACCTTCACCGCCACCATCCGGGTCTGCGCCTTGGCCGCACCGGCCTGGTCTTCGAAGCGCTTCTGCCGACGATCCTCGAGCAGAAAGTGCCGGGCGTCGAGGCCTACGCCTCCTACGCTCGGCTCGTTCACGCGCTCGGTGAGCGGGCCCCGGGAGACGCTGGCCTGATGCTGCCTCCGTCACCGCAGCGCCTATCGACGACGCCATACTGGGCGGTCCATCGGTTCGGCATCGAGCGCCGGCGGTTCGCGGTGATCCAGCTGGTCGCGAGTCGGGCCGCGCGCCTCGAGACCACGACCACAATGGAACCGGCGGAAGCCCGACGCCTGCTGACCTCGCTTCCCGGCATCGGTCCGTGGTCGGCGGCCGAGGTCTCGGCGGTCGCCTATGGCGATCGCGATGTGGTGTCGGTAGGCGATTACCACCTGCCCCACCAGGTCGCCTGGGCGCTCGACGGCCAGGTGCGCGGTACCGACGCCCGCATGTTGGAGTTGCTCGAGCCCTATCGCGGACATCGGGCTCGCGTCATCCGCCTGTTGACCCTGGGCGGCATCCAGGCGCCGCGCTTCGGGCCGCGAATGCGGCTACGTCGCATCGCCGCGATCTAATTTCCCTCCCCATCCGGGCGACAGTCCTACATTTCCCTCCCCGTCTGGGGGAGGGCAGGGTGGGGCCGCTAGGAGGCTTTCTTAGCCGGTTGGAAGTAGGGGTTGGTGCCCGCGGCGTGGTCGGTCACGTCGATCACCTCGACGATCTGCGGAACCGCGGCCTTGATCGCTACTTCGATGCCCTGCCGGAGGGTGACGTCGACCTGCGCGCACCCCTGGCAGCCGCCACCCAATTGCACATACGCGGCGCCACCCCGTACCTCGAGTAAGTCGACAAATCCGCCGTGGGCCGCCACCGACGGATTGATCTGCCGGTCGAGCACTTCCTGGATGCGAGCCGCGACTGGGTCGCGCCAGCCTTCATTTGGATTGTCGATCCGAAGCGCACCGCCAAGCGCCGAGGCGTCGAGGTCGATCACGGCCCCCTCGAGGTCGGCGGCGCTGCCTGGCTCGACCAGCAGCGCAAGGTCCGGCGTCTCGATCACGATATCCGTGGCCGGCGCGTCTTCTGGTGCGACGAGATCCAGTTCGTACACGAACTGACCGCCCCGCCGACCAGCAATCGCGATCCGAAGCCGCGCATCCGGGTGCCCGCTCTTGGCGCGGACGGCCTCGATCTTCGCCTTGGCGGCCGGCGTCACCGTGATTGCGATCGACATTGTCGTCATTGTATTCGTGGTCAACTAAGAGGATGGCGCGCGTTCTTCTGCTGATTCCCAGTCGCACCTACCGAACGCACGACTTCATGGAGGCGGCATCCAGGTTGGGCATCGAGGTCGTCGTTGGCTCCGAACACCGTTCCGCGCTGGCCAAGCTGATGGAGGACCGCCAGCTGCGGCTCGACTTTCACGATGTCGAGCGCTCCACCCAGCGAATCCTCGCGTCCGCCAGAGGTCACCCGCTCAATGCCGTGGTTGCCGTCGATGACACGGGGACGTTGTTGGCGGCCTCGGCAGCCGAAGCGCTCGGCCTCGCGCATAATCCGGTCGACGCGGTCGAGGCGGCTCGCGACAAAGCGCGGATGCGTCAGCGGTTTCAAGCGGCCAGGCTGCTGACGCCGGGCTTTCGAACCGTCGATCCGGACGAAGATCCAGCTGCGGTTGCCGCACTCGTGCACTTTCCCTGCGTCGTCAAGCCACTCGATCTATCCGGGAGCCAGGGCGTGGTGAAGGCCGACGACGCCGACAGCTTTCCAGGTGTCCTCACGCGTGTGCGGTCGATCGTCGCAGCGTGCCAGCGAGACGGGGTGCGGCCCGACGTCCTGGTCGAAGACTTTATAGCCGGCGACGAGGTGGCCGTCGAAGCGCTGCTCCGAGGTGGCGAGCTCGACCTGCTGGCGATCTTCGACAAACCCGACCCGCTGAACGGCCCGTTCTTCGAGGAGACCATCTACGTCACGCCGTCGCGGCTGACCATCGAGCACCAAGCTGAGATTCGAGAGACCACAGCGCGGGCAGCACGAGCCCTCGGACTCACGGACGGCCCGATCCACGCCGAACTCCGCATCAACGACCGCGGCATCTGGATGCTCGAGCTGGCCGCGCGGTCGATCGGAGGGCTCTGCTCACGCACCCTTCGGTTCGGATCCGGTATCTCGCTGGAGGAACTGATCCTCCGGCATGCCGCGGGCCTCCCGATGCCGGCCCACGACCGCGAGCAGCGCGCCGCCGGCGTGATGATGCTGCCGATTCCGGCTGATGGACGCCTGAAAGTGGTCGCGGGACAGGAGGAGGCACGGCAGGTGCCAGGCGTCGATGGGCTGGTGATCACGATCCCGCCGGGGGAGCAACTTGTGCCACTGCCGGAAGGTGATCGCTATCTCGGCTTCATGTTCGCGCGCGCCGACTCACCGGCCGCCGTCGAGGCTGCCCTGCGACAGGCGCACGCGGAGCTCCGCATCGTCACGGATGGCTGACGTTCTTTCCCCTCCCCCGCTTGCGGCGGAGGGTCATGGTGGCTGATCGCATTTCCCCTCCCCCGCTTGCGGGGGAGGGTCAGGGTGGGGGCCGCAAAACCGTCGTGATCGTCGGCGCCGGGTTCGGCGGCCTCGCCTGCGCCAAAGAGCTCGATGGCAAGCCGGTCGATGTCATCCTCCTGGACCAGCACAACTACCACCTCTTCACGCCTCTCCTCTACCAGGTGGCCACCGGCCTGCTGAACCCGAGCGACATCGCCTACCCGCTGCGGGCCGTCTTCCGCCATTCGACCAACGTGCGATTCCATCAGGCGACAGTCACCCGCGTCGAGTTCTCCAACAAGTTGGTTCGGCTCGATGGCGCGCCTCCGGTCGCCTACGACTACCTCGTGCTGGCGACCGGCAGCACCGATAACTATTTCGGCAACCAGGACGTAGCCCGCGTGTCGTTCGGGCTGAAGTCGCTCGAAGACGCAACGCGGCTGCGCAACCAGGTCCTGACCTGCCTCGAACGCGCCGATGCCGAGCCAGATCCCGAGGCCCGCCGGGCCTTGCTCACGTTCGTTGTCGTCGGCGGTGGCCCAACCGGCGTCGAGTCCTCGGGAGCGCTCACCGAGTTGATGAGCATCGTCGCCGGCAAGGACTATCACCAGGTCTCGCGAGCCGAGATCCGGATCGTCCTGGTGGAGGGCACGGACCGTTTGCTCAATGCGTTCTCGGATCGCCTTGGGCGCTACGCCCAGCGGGTCCTCACCAAACGGAACGTCGAGGTCCGCACCGGTGCCCTGGTGAAGAGCGCGAACGGTCACTCGGTGACGCTGTCCGATGGAACCGCAATCGCCAGTGCCACCATCATCTGGTCGGCGGGCGTCCGACCCATCGACCCGATCGGCGAGTCCCCCGTCCCCCGCTTTCGAAATGCGCGCATCCAGGTGGATGAACGGCTGCGGATCCCCGGTTCACCCGGCGCGTTCGCCATCGGCGACGCCGCCTCACCGCGCGTCGGCGAGCGCGAGCTTCCGATGCTTTCCCCGCCCGCGATGCAGGCCGGACGCTACGTCGCCGGCACGATTATTGACGAAGTCCGCGGGATTCAGACCGAACGCACGCCGTTCCATTACCTCGACAAGGGCACCATGGCAACCATCGGCCGCAGTGCCGGTGTCACCCACCTCCCCGGCGGATTGGAATTCACCGGTTTCCTGGGATGGCTGACCTGGCTCTTCGTCCACATCTACTACTTGATCGGCTTTCGCAACCGCATCAGCGCCCTGGCGGCATGGGCTTGGGATTTCGTGCGACATGACCGCCCCATCCGCATCATCCTCGCGGCCGGCCCGGGTCCCAAACGCATCTAGGTCAAGTCGATGCGCTACCTTGCGTTAGCGACCGATTACGATGGCACGCTGGCCACCCACGGGAGGGTCGAACCCGAGACGATCGACGCCCTGCGTCGGCTCGCGGCCACGGGTCGCAAGCTGACCCTGGTAACGGGTCGGCGGGTCGATGACCTGATCCGAGTCTTTCCGGAGGTTGCGATCTTCGATCGCGTTGTCGCAGAGAACGGGCCACTTGTGTACCGGCCGCAGTCGCGCGAGACTCGCGTGCTGGCCAAGCCGCCTCCAGCGGCGTTTGTCGAGGAACTCCAGCGGCGAGGCGTTCAACCCTTGACCGCCGGCCAGGTTTTCGTCGCGACCGAGCAGCCAAATGAACGTCTCGTCCTGGAAATGATCGCCGAGCTCGGCCTCGACCTGCAGGTGATCTTGAACAAGGGCTCGGTGATGGTCTTACCTACCTCGGTCGACAAGGCCACCGGCCTGATCGCGGCGCTGGAGGAGTTAGGCATTTCGCCGCAGGAGGTTGTCGGCATCGGCGACGCCGAGAATGATGAGTCCTTCCTGGCGATGTGCGGCCTGGGCGTCGCCGTGGCAAACGCCCTCGATTCGCTGAAGGCTCGCGCCGACCGGGTAACGCGAGGCGAGAGCGGCGAGGGTGTACGCGAACTGATCGAGTGGCTGATCGCCACGCCCGAATAACGCAGAGGCCGAGCACGATGCTCGGCCCCTTTGCTGACCTAGGTACTTCCTAACAGTGTTGCGCGTACACCGAGAAAGCCGAATAGATGGGTTGGCCGCCCACGAGTATCGACGTCGTCCTTGGACCCATGAACGTGAACCGACCATCCCAAGACGAACCAAGCACAGGCTCGACGCCGCCGCGACCGAACCACTGCGCGAAGACCTCGTCTTCAGGATGCCACATTTTCTGTGAGGCGCTGTTCGTCGCGGTGTTATTTCCCGGGAGGCCGAACCACACGCCAACCACCGGGTCGCCTACTTCGAGAACCCCCGTGCATCCGTACTGCGGCGCGGAGGCCACAATCCACGGCTGGACGGCGTTATTGGTGAACGGATCATCGAGCCACTCGGAGATCTCATGGCTCAAGGCGTGGATGTCCGCGAGGCCACGCGTGGGGCGCGGAGTCGTGCGGGTGCCGGTGTAGTCGGTCTCATACCCGGAGTAGGTGCCGGGGGTCGTGTATGCGGCGTAGGCGTAAGTCTGTACGGCCTGGCTGCCCTGCCCGTGGACCGAGCCAGCGCCATGAGAGTTTGGCATCGCACTGCCGGCTCCGTGGTAGCCCAGGATGCAGCAGTTTGCGTAGTTGTTGGGGCCGATGTAGAGCAGGACGTTGTCCGTCAGGATGATCGGAAGGGTGTCCGGACTCACATGCAGCGCGCTGATTGCGTTCTTGACGCGGGTCGAGAACCAGTTGACGTCGGCCACGCCCGTGTAATCAGGCGTCGACTGCAGGCCATTGGCAACGCGCCACGCCGGGACGGGCCGGACATAGGCAATGCCTTCGTCGACCGGGACGTCGATGACCTGGGTCGGAAGTACTGCGTCATTGACGAGTTTCACGTGGTAGTTGGTTCCAATTTTGTTGAATTGTGCGCGCATGTAGACATCGCCCAACTGGCCCGTGTCACCGCCAAGGTCGCTCGGATACGTGTTGTCGCTGAATGCGGGCGAGGCGAGCGTCTGCGCCACCTTGGATGAGCCATCAAAAGTGCGGGTGGTCGCGGTCGCCCGAAAGCCAGCGTAGCCAAGGTCGTTCAAGATCGAGGTGTCTTGGCCCGCTCCGACAAAGTTCATCTGGAACGGGATGATCACGGTATGGACGGTCGTCGTTCCGCCCTGGCGCGGATCGGTCCCAACCATGGTGATCGGATAGGTCACGTGGTTGCTTGGGTCGGTGTAATCGAACGTAAAGTGGGGAACCGTCTGGGCACCGGCCAGGAATTGCGGTGCGACACCTCCATCGGTCGTGAAGAGCGCCGCACCATCCGACTTCGCCGTTGCCGTGGCGGCAAAGGCACTAGAGGCGGATGCGGCAACGGCGCCGGCGGCGAGGAGCGCGGGTCCGAACGCGGCGAGCACGCGTAAACGATGCGACTTAGTCAAGCATTCCCTCCCTTGTGGGTTGATTCCCAAACACGATATCGCCCGTCCGCCTCTAAGTCAACGTTCAGTTAACCGGTGTTAAGGCTGGCGCCGCGTTAGCGGCTTTCTTGAGCCTATTTGAGACTTGACAACGCCATCCCGAATGACAACCCCCTCCCGGCGGAGCCGACGCTCCTGCTCCGGCCGGCTATGCGCCGCCAGCTCACCAGAAGCACGGACTACACGCCACCAGGGAGCCCCCGTGTGCTTGGCCAACAGGTTGCCGACGGCTCGGGCCGCTCGCGGGTATCCCGCACGACGCGCCACCTCACCGTAGCTGACCACCTCCCCACGGCGGAGGTCGCGCAGGACCCGTCGGACGGCTTCCTCAAATGGTTGCTTCTTGGACACCTTTTCGAATCAGGATATCGACCCGGCGAATGTGGTAGGTGTATCACGCGATGACGTCCAGCTCCGAGCTCGTGGTCGTCCGATCGGAGCCGTTGTGTGCCGAGAGCTCCCTAAAGCTGAGGGACGACGGGCTGACGCCGATCTCCGCCTTCTACATTCGCAACAACTTTCCGACTCCGGAACCCGCGACCAAGCTCACGGTCGGCGGCGCGGTGGGACGGCCGCTCATCGTTGCGACGCAGGATCTACGTCGACTGCCTCGACGCCGGCTGACGGCGACGCTCGAATGCGCCGGCAACGGCCGCACGTTCATGAACCCGGCCGTGCCCGGCGAGCCGTGGGGCCTGGGCGCGGTGAGCACCGCTGCCTGGGAGGGGGTCCCGCTGTCTGCCGTCCTCGGCCAAGCCGAGGTTGGCACTGGGGCCGTTGAGGTCATCTTTACCGGCGCCGACGGATTCGTTCGATCCTTGCCTCTCGACGACGCCCTGGGCGACGACGCGTTGCTGGTCGACACGATGAATGGCGAGCCGCTCACGCCGGAGCACGGAGCGCCGATCCGCTTAGTGGTGGCGGGCTGGTATGGGATGGCGGCTGTAAAGTGGTTGGCCGCGATCGAGGTGAGCCGGACTTCGTTTCGGGGCCACTTCCAGGTCGAGCGATACGTGATTGGCGACCGTCCGCTAAGGAAGATGCAGGTTCGCTCGTTAATCCTCGATCCAGCCGAGGGGGCAACGGTCGCGCTGGCGCGTCAGATGGTGCGAGGCGTCGCCTGGACCGGCGACGGTCAGGTGACCCTCGTGGAACTTAGCGACGACGGCGGCAACACCTGGCGCGAAGCGACGATGCAGGGGACGCCGCGCGCCTATACCTGGTCCCGGTGGCAGGCTGCGTGGTCGCCGACCCGACCAGGACCGGCGACCTTGCTGGCGCGCGCGACCGATTCCACCGGAGCGAAACAGCCGCTGGAACCGCTGTGGAACGCCCTCGGCTACGCCAATAACGCCTCCGTCCCACGAGAGGTGCGCGTCAGCCCAGCCTAGCTACCCGGGGATCTCTCGCTCTTCGGTGACGAAGACGGCGGTCCGAGTCGAATCAACGAAATTGGCTTCGTCTTCGGTGGACGCCTGCCACTCGGGCGAACGCCGCGCCTCCTCCAGCGCCGACAGGTCATCGAACCATAGCTCGGCCATGCCGTCGAAATCAGGGGGACCCATTCCAGCAGGTTGCGCCACCGAGTGGCTTTGGACGAGACGCCGCAACCCGGGGATACGTCGGCCGATCGGCCCGTGGACCTCGCGCCAATACCGTGAGAATTCCTCGATGGTCATCCCGCGTCGCCGCGTGATGCAGTAAACCAGCTTGACGATGGTGGGCTTACGCGGGGGTCGCGGAAAGGATGTGATGCTGGTGCATCGTCAGTCGCTTTCCCGGGGCGCCATTCGGTTCAACCGTCACCACCAGGCCATCGGCGGCCTCGATCGTCCCGAGGACCCGCCCCGTCACCGACGGCGCACCTGGCGCGTCGGGCAAGAGCTCGAACCTCACGACCTTCCCTCTCAGGCCCCGGATGTCGTCGGTCATTGTGCTGCCCTCAATTGTCGTTCTGGAGCACGGACAGAAAGTTTCCGGCAGGGTCCTTGAACCAGGCGATGTCCGGGCCCCGATTCTGCGCCCTACCGCGCACGATGCCTTTCTCGTCCGTCTTCGTGCCGGTGTCGTAGTGCTCGAAGCGCACGCCGCGACGTGTCAGGTCATCGACCGCGGCATCGATGTCGTCAACCACAAAATTCAGGATGGTGAAGGTGGCCGGCTGGTGATCAGTTTTTGAATACGCGAAGACCGTTCCACCGCCGGGAAGATGCAGCCGCACGCCTACCCCATCGGGATCGACCTTTAGACCCAGGGTCTCCGTATAGAAAGTCTTCGCCTTCGCCAGGTCGTTGACCGAAAAACCGCTGAACGCCGCCTTAGCCTTGAGCATAAGTTTTCTCCTCTCTGACGTTAGCTTGCCAACACCTCGCGCAGCTTGATCGCGAATTCGGGCGCGTTGCTGTCGAAGCCTCCGTGCGCGCCGGGAAAGACCACCGCCTCCGTGCCCAGCCGCCTGGCCAGCTCGAGCCCGCCTTCATTTGCCAGCTCGCCGCGCGACTCCTCTCCGACCCCCGGGACGATCCGAGACGAACCGGCTTTCAACGCGTCGAAGTCGGGTTCATAGGCAGAAATCGCGAGGAAGTAGTGGCCGAGCCAAAAGTCCATGTTCCGTTTCATCTGCTCCATCCCCGCGCGCATCTCGGGTGTCGGCTCGCCAGGCGGCGGCGGTGGCGGACCACTTCGGATGCCCGTCTGCACCATGAACTTCTGCATGGCTGGCCCGATGCCCGCGGTGCGGTAGGTCTGGACGATCTCTTCCATGGTGGCGCGTTCGCCCGCTGGATTTGGCAGCAGGGCCGGCGCGGGCGGCTCGTGTGGTACCAGAATGCGGACCTGGTCGGAGTGGCGAGCGACGAGTTCGAGCGCGATCACGGCTCCCCCGCTGCTGCCAAAGACGAAGGCCGGCTCTGTGGTGGTCGCGGCCAGCAAGCGGTGCGCGTCATCGGCAAAGATCTGCACGATCCGTTCGTCGTTGACCGGCGTATCGAGCGTACTGTGCGATAGCCCTCGCGGGTCATAGGTGACCACGGTGTAGTCGGACTCGAGGTATCCGGCGATCCGGCGAAATGCACCTGCGTCCGCCGGCCCGCCCGGCATCATGAGCAGGACTGGACCCGATCCGCGAACCTCGTAATAGATGCTCGCGCCAGGCACTTTCAGGATTTCCGTTTTCACGGTTAGCGGCGAATTCATCTTTAGTCCCTCCGTCATTTACTTTATTAGACCGAGGGTCGACCGAAAAGTCATCGACTCGAGATCACACCTGGCTCGGCCGGCGCTGAGTCATTGATCGTACCAACGGAGGACCCGCAGCGCGCGCAGTGTGTTCCACCGGCTTGGCCGGCCATCGCCATCCTCGAGCGCGAAGTGGACCGCGCCCGGGTGAGTGTTCTCGAGCAGCCATGAGCCATCGGCCTGTTGCTTGGATCGGAGCAAGTCAATTGCTTCATCCACGCGCGGGTCCGGCGGGTCTCCAGCCGCTCGGAAGTAGTCCAGCGCACGCAGCACGTCGTAGTGCCAGCGCGTCGGAAAGGAGAATTGCAACCAGGCGGGCTCGATGACGGCGCCCGTGCTCTTGGGTCGGAACAACTTCCGTTCGAGGAGGTACGCCTCACCCCGTCGGCGAGATGCGATGGATTCGGCCGAACCGCCGGTCGCACGCTCGTGGGCCAACAGCCCTTCCAGAACTCGGATGGTTGTGTGGAACGAGGAGCGAACCGAACCGTTCTCCACCTCGCAGTTCCATCCCCCGTCGTCGAGCTGCTCACCGAGTAGCCGGGCGACGACAGGATCAACATCTTGATCGAAGTAGGCACCCAGGGCGACGACCATACCGTTGATGCACGGCTCGACTTCGCCGCTAAAGAATGGCTGGCCCGCGTGCTCCCAACGGCAGCGATCTCGGACATGCGCAACGGCCCGACGGACCGGTTCAGCGTGGGGGTCGACGCCGAAATCCTGCAGGTAGACGAGGCTGTATGCCGTGGCGGTCCAGGGCTGGCCCTCGGGTTGCTCGACCTCACCCGACTTTGCATTCCGCGCCGGAAATAACGCGCCTCCCTCCCACTGGCCGTCTTCGCCCTGCAACGCCAGCAGCCGTGCACCCCACCCTTCGTTCGCGACGCGGGCCCGCTCTCGTGCCACGATCTCTGCCGGAGCGCCGGCAAGATCGCGCATCACCTGCCAGCGGATGGCTGGGTCGGAGTCGAGCAGCCAGTCCACTGGGCTAGCTCCGCGCGGATGCGCAGTAGTCAGCCAGGTGTTGGCCGGTGAGGGTCGACCTGGCAGCGACAAGTTGCGCCGGTGTTCCCTCGAAGACCACCCGGCCGCCGTCGTGTCCTGCACCGGGGCCCATGTCGATGATCCAGTCGGCGTGCGCCATCACCGCCTGGTGATGCTCGATCACGATCACGGACTTGCCTGAGTCGACGAGGCGGTCGAGGAGGTGCAGCAGTTGCTCGACATCGGCGAGATGCAGACCGGATGTAGGCTCGTCCAGGATGTAGACGCCGCCCTTCTCCGCCATTTGGATGGCGAGCTTGAGCCGCTGCCTCTCTCCGCCCGAGAGCGTCGTCAGCGGTTGGCCGAGGCTGAGATACCCGAGGCCGACCTCAACCATCCGGTGCAAGATGGCGTGGGCCGGGCCGATTGCAAAGAACTCCTCCGCCTCGGCGGCGGACATGGCCAGCACCTCGGCGATGTTCTTGCCGTTCAGGCGGTATTTCAGCACCTGCGCCTGAAACCGCTTGCCGCCGCATTCCTCGCATATGGTCTCGACGGAGCCCATCATCGCCAGGTCGGTGTAAATGACGCCGGCTCCGTTGCAGTTCTGGCACGCGCCGGTTGAGTTGGCGCTGAAGAGCGCCGCGTTCGCCCCGGTCGCCTTGGCGAAGGCGGTACGAATCGGATCGAGCAGCCCCGTGTAGGTTGCGGGGTTGCTGCGGCGCGAGCCGCGAATGGCCGACTGGTCGACCGAGACGACGTTGGCGCTGCGCGGCATCGACCCGTGAATCAGCGAACTCTTGCCGGAACCGGCGACACCCGTCACTACGGTGAGTACGCCCAGCGGGACGTCCACGTTCACGCGCTGCAGGTTATGCAGGGTGGCCGCCCGGATTTGGACCTTTCCTTTCGGCGTCCGTACGGTTGCCTTGAGTCGGGCACGGTCGTCGAAATGGCGGCCCGTAAGCGTCTTCGACGTACGAAGCGCGTCGACGGTGCCCGTGAAGCAGATCTCACCGCCGTGGGCGCCGGCGCCCGGGCCGAGGTCGACGACATGGTCGGCGATCGCGATCGTCTCCGGATCGTGCTCCACAACGAGCACCGTGTTGCCCTTGTCCCGAAGCAGCAGCAGCAGGTCGTTCATCCGTTGGATGTCATGGGGGTGGAGACCGGTGGTTGGCTCGTCGAACACGTAGGTGACGTCGGTGAGCGAGGAGCCGAGGTGGCGGATCATCTTGACGCGCTGCGCCTCGCCGCCCGACAGCGTGCCCGACGCCCGGTCGAGCGAGAGGTAGCCTAGCCCGATCTCCACCAAGGAGGTGAGGGTCTGCTGCAGGGTGGCCACCAACGGCGCCACCGACGGCTCGTCGACGCCGCGGACCCATTCGGCCAAATCGCTGATCTGCATCAGGCAGGCGTCGGCGATGCTGATCCCGCCGATCCGCGACGAGCGAGCCGCCTCGCTGAGCCGGGTGCCACCGCAGTCGGGACAAGCCATGAAGGTGACCGCCCGGTCCACGAAGGCCCGGATGTGCGGCTGGAGCGCTTCGGGGTCCTTGGAGAGGAACGACTTCTGCAGCTTGGGGATCAGCCCCTCATAGGTGAGGTTGACACCCTTGATCTTCACCTTGACCGGCTCCTTGTAGAGGAAGTCGTGGAGCTCCTTCTTGGTGTACCTGCGGATCGGCTTGTTCTTGTCGAGGAAACCCGACTCGATGAAGACTCCCGTTGTCCACCAGCTGTCCGTCTTGTAGCCGGGGATGGTGATCGCGCCCTCGACAAGCGACTTGGAGTCGTCGAAGAGCTGGGTGAGGTCGATATCGGAGACCGTGCCACGGCCTTCGCAGCGCGGACACATGCCGCCCATGAGGGTGAAGGTCTGTTTGACGGTTTTCCCGGCGCCGCGTTCGATGGTGGCGGCCGCGCTGCCGCGCACCGATGGGACATTGAAGGAGAACGCCTTCGAGGAGCCGATGTGCGGCTTCCCGAGCCTGCTGAACAGGACCCGCAGCATGGCGTTGGCGTCGGTGGCGGTGCCGACGGTGGAGCGGGGGTTGGCGCCCATCCGCTCCTGGTCGATGATGATCGCGGTGGTCAGACCATCGAGAACGTCGACCTCCGGCCGCGACAGCGCCGGCATGAAGCCTTGCACGAAGGCGCTGTAGGTCTCGTTGATCAGCCGCTGCGACTCGGCAGCGATCGTGCCGAACACGAGCGAGCTCTTGCCTGAGCCGGAGACGCCGGTGAAAACGGTGAGGCGACGCTTCGGAAGGTCGACGGAGATGTCCTTGAGGTTGTTAACCCGGGCACCGCGAACGCGAATCAGGTCGTGGCTGTCCGCAGGACGACGCGCCAAGCTAGGCCAGACCGATCAGGCCGTCGCCTTCTGGGCGACCTTCTTCCGCTCGAGGATCCGGATGGGGTTGCCGAAGGGGTCGCGGACAGCCATGTCGGTGCCGTAGAAGTGGTCCGCGGGCTCCTGGGTGAAGTCGGTGACGCCGCGCTTCTTGAGCGTCTCGTATAGACCCCGGACGTCGTCCGTGTGGAAGACGAGGCCGCCCATGGCGCCCTTGGTGATCAGTTCGCGGAGCTGCGAAGCGGTGGCTTCGTCCTGCACCGGCGGGCCGGGCTGCTCTAGGGAGATGTCGATGCCGGGATCGCCGGGGACCCGCACCGTCAGCCAGCGGTACTCACCCTGCTTGACGTCCTGGCCCTTCTCCAGTCCGAGTTTGTTGACGTAGAAGTCGAGAGCCTCGTCCTTGTCGAGGACCCAGACGGAGGTGACGCTCAGTTTGTTGATCATTGCTTTTCTCCTCTACGGGATTTGATGGGAACGACCCTTATGCTATGGAGCCGCCGCCGCGGAGGCGTATCCAAAACTGCTCGATCGCGGCGCCATCACCAGTGAGGAGCTCAGTCCTCAGCTGACCGCTTTCTTGACGAGCGCGGCGATGCTTGCCTCGTCGGCGGCGGTCAACGCCTTCAGCGCGAACGCGACCGGCCACACGGTGCCCTCGTCGAGGTTCGCCTTGTCACTGAAACCCAACGTGGCATACCGCGTCTTGAACTTCTGCGCGGTTTGGAAATGGCAGACGACCTTGCCGTCCTTCGCATAGGCCGGCATCCCGTACCAGGTTGTCGGCGATAGGGCTGGCGCGCTGGCTTTGATGACAGCGTGGAGCCGCTTGGCGATGGTGCGATCCGGTTCCGGCATCTCGGCGATCTTCGCGAGCACCTCGCTATCCCCGTCCCCTTTGCCCGCCTTCTGCTCTTGGACGCGCGCTTTGATCGCGGCTCGTTCCTCGGCCGTGAATGCCTTGGGCGCTTTGCCGCTCACGCTTCCGCTCTTCGCGGACTTCTGGGCGCCCTTCGTTGCCGGTTTCCTTTCAGCCACTGTTCTGCTCTCCTCTGCGCGATTTGATGGGACGACCCCTCATGCTAGGGAGCCGACGCCGCGGCGGCGTCTCTAAAACTGCCCGATCGCATCGCCGCACCCACCGCCGCCACCGGCCGCGTGGCTGCAAGCTGGACGCAGTTGGGCAGCACCATTGGCCGATGCCCCATGTGATAGTCCGACGGCGTCTCGCCAACGATCTCGCGGAAGGTGCGGCTGAAAGTCCCCCGGCTGGTGAAGCCGACGTCGAAGCAGATGTCGGTGACGCTGCGGTCGGTCTCGCGCAGCAGGAACATCGAGCGCTCCACCCGCCGCCGCTGCAGGTAATGGTGCGGTGTCTCCCCGAAGACGGCGCGGAAGCTGCGGATGAAGTGCGCCTCCGAGAGATGCGCCACGGCGGCTACGGCGCGGACGTCCAGCGGCCGGGCGTAGGCCCGGTCCATGGCGTCGCGGGCGCGCAACAGGCGTCGGTTGAACTCCTCGACTTCCCTGCTCACGGTGCAACCCTAGGCTACCAAGAGGCGTGAAGCTGTTGGGAGCGCGAGCAATAGCAGCGCGAGCAATGAGGTTCTTAACCAGCGACGACGCCGTCGCATGTGGCCGAATCTTCAATTGCGCGATCTGCCCTGAAAGCAACCATACGACTCGGGTTTCTTTAGCCCCAACCGTAACCATCGGGAAGGCATTCGCTCGCTGGTGCTATCCAAACGCCCGGGGCAATCTTGAGTCGATCCGAGTCGAGAATCCCTCGCTACGATCTCAAGGTCAGGGGAATAGCAGGTTAGTATGTGTTGCCGAACCGCCTCATGCGGACGCCTCGGGCATCAATCCAAGTTGCGTGAGAAGGCTGACCTGGTCGTAGTACGTGTGGTAGGCGACGATCTGGCCGTCTTGAATCTGACAGAAGTCGGCGAAGGCCACGTCGATCGAGCGCCCGGATGGAGGGACATCTCCATCGGGTCCTGCCATCGGACCGGTGTGAGTACCGATGAGCCGCCCTTCCACAATGATTGTGTCGCCTGATTCGTACATCCGTGAGATCACAGCATGAGCGTCCGGCATTGCCCGTTTGAAGCCTTCGAGATACTCGCGGAGCGCTGGCAAACCTCGCACTGTTCCGAGGCCCGGGTCAACCATCTCAACACGGTCGGCGAAGGCCGCCAGCGCCGAGTCGATATCGCCGGCAGCGAAGCTTTGGTAGAACCGTGACGGGATCTGCCTTTGCCGAGTGAGCCGATCCTCGCCGGTCGAAGATCTCGCCATCGACCGATGATAAACGGACCGCTCCTGGGTGGGGTGGGTTCAATTACGGCACGATCAAGACCATCCCACCGAGACCCGCCTGGATCACCTACTCAAGGAGCTGGCGTCTCGGTGGTCTCGAGAGCGGTCTGCAGACAGCGGGAGACGAGTGTTGGACGCACGCAAAGCCACGTGTGGTCCGGAGTGGCGCTTCTGCTCATGGCGGACTCAGGAACCGCACAGGCAGGAATTCCTTATTGGCGGTGCGCTACGCCGGACCCAAGGGATGCGGTCCTACAAAACTCAGGGCGATTCAGACGTCCCGCGGCAAGCTGCGAGTACGGCTTGAAGGGGTGGTTAGTTCGGTAGCGCAAAACTGTTACACGGCGACGACCCGACCGCGATGTTGTGACCTTAGGATGAGTGACGAATTCCCCTCCAATGATTTCTTCCTTCAGGCTGCCGGCTCGATTGCGGGTAGCAAAGCCCTTGCACTTGTTCGCCGGTGGGGTCCTAGCCATCACGGCCATTCTTGTCCTCGGTATTTCCCAACTGTCCAACGACGGCGTAGTCACAGGTCATCTCTACCATTGCGATGGGGGCTTTGCTACTGCTGTCGCCCGTGCTTGCAGTCCAGGTGAGCCGGTCGAAGGAGCTCGAATCAGATTTCAGTTGGAAAATGGAGGCCAGCACTACGTGGCCGTAACAGATGCATCCGGCGGCTACTCCGTCTCGCTACCCCCTGGGCGGTATCTAATCCTCGCCGAATACTCAGCGCGCCAAGGTTATTCGGCAGCAACCCTGCCGGCCAGCTGGGGCTGGAAGCCCTTTTCGATCAAGGCCGGCCAGCACCTCGTTATGGATCTACACTCCTTTACAGGAACTCTCTAAGTGGACGTGGTCGTCACGGCGAATAGCTCCAAGGGGCATTCGTCAGCGTTGCTTAACCTGAACCAATACCGGTGACTAGACCTGTCATCAATAGGTCCACGTATCTCCATATATTGTGGTTCCATTGACGTTACCGCCCCCGAAAAGGAGTAGCGTCGTGGTGGCGGCGTCGTAGGTCATTTGGAAGTAATGTCGCGGGCTTGGAGGATTCGCCGGGTTCAACGGGGCCCAACTGCTGCCAGTCCAACTCCACGTGTCATTCAGGTCCGCTAAGTTGTTCTGCTGGCAGGACTCGCCACCAAAGAGTATCGAAGTACCTGTCATGGCGTCGTAGGCGAGACCTGAACCATACCTCGGGGACGGGCTGGGCATAGGAGATAGCGGCGTCCAAGATCCCCCATCCCACGTCCAGGTATCGCCAAAGGTCTGGCATTTCCTCGAACCCTGGCCGCCGAAAAGAACAGTCCTTCCTCGTAACGGGTCGTACGTCATTGCACCGCCGGATCGACCGGCAGGGCCCTTCATGGTGCGCTTACTCCAGTTAGTGCCGTCCCAGGTCCAAGTGTCGCCCATGACCGCACCCTTGGCATCCAGTCCGCCAAACAAGACGACCAAACCCCGAGCCTCGTCGTAGGCCATGGAACTGTAAGCCCTTGGGCTTGGGCTCGTGACCGGGGTTCGTTTTGTCCAGACGGTCCCATCGAACGTATAGGTGTCGTTGAAGAAAATCGGTGTTCCATTGACATCCGTAGCAAACCCTCCGAAGAGCACGGTGGTTCCGCGCGCTGCGTCGTAGGCCATAGCAGGACCCTTTTCATCGCCTGCCGGGCCGGTCCCAAATATTGCACCCCAACCCATGTTCCAAACCTCCGTGTCGCTGTAGAACCCTGTTTGGTCGCCGCCGCCATACATGAGCGCCTCGCCAAGACCGGCATGGTATACCAAGCCTCCTTGCCAGCGCACACCAGGACTACCGGGCTGTGGGTTCCACGGAGCGCTTGGTTGCTCGTTAACGGTTGCCGTCCAAACTTGCATGATGGGACCGGAAACGTTCGGGATCGTATGCGATTCGACCCAGACGGGATGAGCAGACCCGTTTAGCGACGCAATTCCCATGTAATCCCCCGTACCTTCATAGGGGTTCGCGGTGGGATCTCCAGGGCTGCTCGAAACAGCAGTCTGCTGTGCGGGAAACGTAGAGCCTCCATCGGCCGACTGTGAGTAGTAAACGCGATAAAGACCATTTCCGGGATCGTCCCGTCGGTCATACCACGCGACCGCGACTCGCCCATTCGACTGATCCACCGATAGGGTCGGCTCCCAGGCATCGTTGGGGTTTCCGACATCGAGCCGAACACGGGTTGACCAGTGCGCACCCGAGTCCGTCGATCGCGAAAAGAAAATGTGCATCGTCCCTTTTGGAGGCGGTTGTTGATTTCCGCTTCCCCCTCCGATGAACACGCCAGCCGCAGTACCGCCACTAACTGCGCCTGAACCGACAAACCCGGTTGCTATCCCTGAGCCGGAGGGGACGCCTACCAAGTAATAACGTACGCCGGTCACGTTAGTGGGGACTCCAGACAAACCTGGAATCTGAATTGCATTCTGCCCAGAAGTCAGGGTTATCGAGGCGACCGGGGATGTCGCTGTCTCCCCGAAGGATGTCATGTATGTGTAGGCGGCCAGGTAAGTCCCGGGCGGCAGAACGCCGCCGGTCGTTGCGTTAGCTGTCGGTGCCACCGCAGGCGGCGCGAGTGTATCGTTCCACACGAGGTAGAGGTTTCCATTGGAAAACCCTCCCGTGCGATCGACGCCTAGCGACGGATTGTCTGCGATTCCGTTGCCGGTGTAGCTGGGTAGCTGATAGAACTGCCCCAGTAGACTTGTCGAGGCAACAGTGGTTGCTGCACTGAATGAGGCGCCTCCATTGGTTGAGGCAGCGATTCGGATTGCCCCTGTGCTGAAATCCCACCAGCTTGCATAAAGCTTTCCGCTTGACGGGCCGACGGCAAGAGCGCCGCCGATATCGATGCCACCATCGACGGTGGTTGGAGGGTTCGACCAGCTTGTCCCGTTGAAGTAGGACAACTCTAAGGGCTGCTGACCTGACGGATCTGGCACGCGACTATAGACAATGTAGGGGCGATTGTTAAAAGGGCTACCCGATGTGGTGTCTACCAGCATCATGGGCTTATCGGGGTGATACGGATTGCTCGCGAAGCTATCAATCGTTGCCGGGGAGCCCCAGGTCGTTCCCTTGTCTGTGGACTTGGCGACGACGAGGTTTCCGCGGCTAAGCGTGCAGTTGATGTCAAGGTAACCGTAGTAGAGCGCGCCGGCAGAGTCAAAAGCCGGGGCAGGGTCAAGCGCACCATTCCCTGTTATCGGCGGGGAAGAAGTGTGCGACCAACTCAGGCCCGAGTCCGTACTCAAGAAACCTTGGATCGGCTGCAGGTTCCCAATTGGTGAACAGTCGCCCTGGTTCGATCCTACGAAGAGGTTTTGGCTGTTAGACGGATCGGAGGCTACCGTAGTTTCGGTGTAGCCGCCTTGGTTTGAAGGGTTCACGAGCGTAGGTGCACCAACAGAGGCCGCTAAGACAGGTGCAATACTCGGCACCGTTTGCGAGGTCACTACCGATAGTCCGACGAATCCTAGGCTAAGCCCAAGTAGCTGGCACCGTTTCCTCAGCATGGCAGTCCCCTCCAAGTGGCCGTGGAAACCGATCGGGCGGGCTGGCGCAATCATCTCGCCAGACTCGATCGACCGTCAAGCCAATAATTCTTCGCCGGTTGTTAAGAATTGTCTCGAGTTAGTTCAATCACGGCATCTAGGCGGCTCTCCGACAGCAATGCCCCAATTACGGCTACGAAAATCGCGTGGATGCGACGTTGAGCCCGCCCGGCACCACGGGTGACGCGGCCTTCAACCATTTCGGCAGGAGCGATTCTGAATCGCCTGGGTTTAGAGGCCCATCACCGTCTCCGCCAATCGTTGTCATGGCTGTCACCGTGTGAATCCACGAGGTGATGCGCCTCTCCTCCGCGAGCGCTTCGTGAAGCGAATCGCAAGGTGCTGCACGCCCGCGATCCGAGTGGTGTACCCGAGGATGGTCGGACGTCGGGTGGCGCGCCCAGATCGCCATCTCGAGGTAATCGGAATGAGCCCAGACGGAAGGGGGCTGGCGGAGCAACTTCCGGGCCTCTTCGGGCAGCGATCGCATGCCCACGATGTAGGCAAGCAGGGCACCGATGTGGACCTCTTTCTGCGCTCCGCTTCAGCAGAACGTCCGCCGAGCGTCCGTTCTCCGTCCGTTCCTTGCCGGCCTGTAACAAAACGGGGACGAAAACCGGCTTTTTAAAAGTAGAGGCGGTGCTGAGCTCCGAGAATCGCGCCGTGAGACGAGCCTTCTACAAATCGATGTATGAAAACAGGCCCGGAAACCGGCTCTTTAGAAAGTAGGTGCGCCGTAAAACGACCGGAGACGGGCTGTTTGAGGGTAGGAAGGTCTACTCCGACCTCACCCTTTAGAGATAGGTGGGCACGGATGTGAAAACGACGCCACCCTTTTAGGGATAAGGGGAAGTCTGCAACAGAGCCCCACTCCCTGAGTGCTAGGAGAGGGACTTAACCAGGCGAGGGAGGAGGCAAAACCGATCAGGGAGACGAATCCATCGACGAACCGACCAGTGGTGGTTGACGGGCTTAGCGAAGGCGAACCAATCGAGGACAACGAGACAGTCGATAACGACCCTGAAGCCCATGGCCGGGAAGCTGGCTTCGCTTCGGCTTTCGCCTCTGCCCCTTCGCTTCCCGGGCCTTCGTTTCAGAGAACGAAGGGCAGCACGAAGCCCAGGCCAATTCGGCCTCACGTTCACCTCGCCTCAATACTCTCCCCGGGACGGACTCCTATTCCTATTCATCCATTCATCCTTCGCTCGCTCCCCAAACACGCCACCACTCCTCTCACCCAGGAGCAAACGACGCAACTTCTCCGGAGACTCACCCAACGAGACCGATCCATCCTGCAGACCCTCTACGACTACCGCTACCTGAACACCCTCCAGATCCGTCAGCTCTACTTCCCCAGCACCCGATCGACACAACTCCGCATTCAGTTCCTCAACGACCACGGCCTGATCTACCGATGGAAGATGGCCGAACCCCCCGGCATCACCCGCCGTCCGTCTCTCCTCCTGATTAGTCCGCGGGGGGCGCGGCTCCTCGCTGACCTGCGCGGCGAATCGCCGTGGCCCTACGTGCGGCGCGCCAAGGACGCACGCGACCATTGCTGGCATGTCGTTCATGACCTGGAGGCCAACGGCTTCTTTATCGATCTCATGCTCGCCAGCCGGCTCGCCCTGCGGGAAGGTGTCCTGCTGTGGGTCGGCGAGGAGACCTGCCGTGCTGACCGTCGACTCTTTGCCAAGGAGAATCGACGACCAGTTGCCACACCCGACGGCGCCGGCTCCTATCTCATTGCTGGCAACGTCATTCATTTCGACCTGGAGTGGGATCGTGGGACGGCGTCGCTGATTCGGCTACAGAAGAAGGTTCGGACCACCATCCGTTACTTCAAGGACATTCGGAATGCCGAACGCCTTCATATCCTGTTCGTGCTGTCCCGGGCGTCTCGGGAAGAGGCGCTGCGTCCCATCATCCAGGACGCGCTCGATGAGGATTCATGCCGGTTCTGGACAACGACGCTTGAGCGGCTCGAGGTCGAGGGTCCTCTGGGGCGGCTCTGGTGCGACACGCGGCAGACGGAAGCCGAGCAAGGTTGGCCTCCGCCACCCCGAGTCAAGGCCGCGACGCTTCCTCGCCTTCGGCTCACCGAGCTGCCCCCATTCGACAAGTCAACCCGGACCATCAACGACTGCATCGGCAGGGCGCGGTGGTGGGAGCGACGTCCGGGCGGCGGGGAGGTGCTCTGACAGGGGTGAGGCCACAGTCTGGCCCCGATCCGCAACGTGACGCGCGAACGCAGCCGCCGCGTGCGAGGAAGCAGCGCGCTTCGTCGATGCTCAAACGCCTTCCGCCCGACATCGCTGACACCTTGCGAGTCCTCGTCGAGATCGAGCTGTCGCGCCACCGGGCTGCGTGACGAAGGCCTGGTATCGAGCGGGAGGCGAGGTCTCCCGCGCAGCCGACGTTCACGAGGCCACGAATATCGACGAAGGCGATGGAAAACCTTGACGTCCGATGCACGAGGCGTGAAGATGCGAAATCGACTCATGACAAGAGCTAAGGCATCGCCTTCGCCCACGACTTCAAAGACCGTTGCCCTCGTGTACATCCGCGTGAGTAAGTACGACCCCGGTGACGACGGGCGGAAGGTGAGCCCGCAAACGCAGGTCGACCGATGCCGAGCGCTCGCGCCACTCAAGGACCTGACCGTCGAGGTCTTCGAGGATCTCGATTACTCGGGCAAGAACACGAAGCGCCCTGGGTTCGCCAATATGTTGGAGCGCGCGCAGCGTGGCGACGTCACGCTGATCGCCTGCTACTCCGTGTCTCGGCTCAGCCGGTCGGTGGCCGATCTCTACGCGATCCTCCAGCAGTTGCAGGAGCTCGGCATTGGCTTTGTGTCGGCCACCGAAGCGATCGAGACGGCCACACCGATGGGCAAGGCCTTCCTGGGCATTCTGGCCGTCCTGGCCCAGTTGGAGCGCGAGCAGATCTCGCAGCGCGTCGCCGACGCCCTCGCCTATAAGCGCAGCCAGGGCAAGCTGCTCGGCACCCTGCCAGCCGGTTTCCAGCGCGGCTCAGACGGCGCCATCGGCATTGATCCGAAAGCGGCGTCAACGATTCGGCTGATTTTCGAGCAGTACGCGACCGGTGGCTTCTCCTTCCGCTCGCTCGCGGCCTGGCTGAATGGGCGCGGCATCAAGCCGATCGCCACCCGCGGCGGCAACGGGCGGCCGCCGGCACCGCTCTGGAGCGGCGACGTGCTGAAGGAGATTCTGAAGCGCCCGGCGTACGCCGGCCTGGTCCGCGGACCGGGAGGCCTGCTCCCCGGGCAGCCGCCGGAGCTCATCGACCTGGACACCTGGCATCGCTGCCAGGACCTGCGCATTCGCAATCGCTTCCTTCCAGAAGGACTCCGTCCGCGCCATCGCGCCTCCCCCTTCCCCCTCACCCCGCTGCTTCGCTGCGATCACTGTGGCGGCTCCATGCGGGGCAAGCAGGCCAGCCGGTTAAAGGGCGTGTCCCGCTACTACGTCTGCAGCCAGCGGGCGCTCTACGGCACCTGCGCGGCGCCGATCGTGCGCGCGGACATTCTCGAGGAGGAGCTCTGCCGCTGGCTCGGGACCTGTCACCCCGACGAGCGGCTCGAGCAGACTGCTCGCGACCTCGTCGAGCGAGGCCTCAAGCAGCGCAACACGAACTGGCGCGAGTGGGACGAGCGGCTGAGCGTGAAGGCGCTCGAAGCCCGCCTCGAGCGGACGCGCAGGCTCTGGATCGTCTACGGGGACATGACCGAGACCGAGTTTCGCGCCGAGCGGGAGGTCATCGAGAAGGAGATCGCCCGGGTTCGCGCGCTTCCGGAGGTGGCAACCATTAGTCAGTGCTCACACCGGATCACCGATGTGGTGGCCGCGTGGCACGACGCCAACCCGGATCAGCAGGCACGGTTAGCGGCCGGCATCCTCTCCCAGCTGCACGTCAAGGACGGCAAGATCAGCGCCATCCGACCGAGACCGGCCTGGATTCCCTACTTCGAGGAGCTGCTAGCGTCTCGGTGGTCTAGAGAGCGGGAGACGAGTCTCGGACTCGCGAAGGACGCAAGCTGGAGCGGAAAGCGGATCGTGCCATTGGCAGCGTGAGGCAGACCATCGGACGGGCAACGTTGCGCTTGCGTCCCCGGTCTTGATGGTCCGTCGGCTAAGGCAAAGTGCTTAGACGGGAGACGAGTCTCGACTCTCCGTGGAGTCCGGCTCATGAAGGCCGCCCATGGTAAGGCAGATTGGTGATCGGCTGCCCGCCTCTGGTTCTCTGCAGGACAGCGTCTCGCTACCTTTAGGGCCATGAGGGTCGCGACGTGGAACGTGAACTCGGTCAAGCAGCGGATCCCCCGCCTGCTGCCCTGGCTGGACGAGCGCCGCCCAGACGTTGTCTGCCTCCAGGAGACGAAGCTGTCGGACGCGGCTTTCGCTGAGCTGCTCAGTGACGAACTGGCCAGGCGCGGTTACGCGATGGCCCACCATGGCGAGCCGCAGTGGAACGGCGTGGCGATCCTCTCGCGAGTCGGCCTCGAGGACGTCGTCGCGGGTTTCCCCGGAGCGCCGGGGTTCCCGCACCAGGAGGCGCGGGCGATCGCGGCCACTTGCGGTGGGGTTCGCGTCCACTCGGTGTACGTGCCCAACGGACGGGTGCCGGACTCGGAGCACTTCCACTACAAGCTGGCATGGCTGGCGGCGCTCGCGAACGCGCTTTCGGGTGGCGCGGACTCGGCCCTGGTCTGCGGCGACATGAACATCGCGCCCACCGATGCTGACGTCTTCGATCCCGACGCGTACATCGGCCAGACGCACGTGACGCCCGCCGAGCGCGCGGCGCTGGCCGCGCTGATGGGCGACCGGCTGCACGACGTGGTCCGAGAACGGTGGCCGGAGGCCCGCGTCTTCACGTACTGGGACTACAGAGCTGGCATGTTCCACCAAGACATGGGGATGCGCATCGACCTCGTCCTCGCCACCGCCCCGGTAGCGGCACGCGTGAAGGCGGCCTGGGTAGATCGCCAGGCGAGGAAGGGGAGTGGGCCCAGCGATCACGCGCCTGTGATCGTCGACCTGGACGAAGCGCCGGATGGGGATATCGGCCCCGTCGTACCGCCGCCTTCCGCGCCGCCGGTACCGCGCCGCCGGACGACGCTGCCTCAAGCGCACTGACGTTTTAGAACCGACCCAACTGGAGAGACCCCGTAGCGACGAATAAGAGGCCGAGACCCGCGCGGATCCCTTACTTCGAGGAGCTGCTGGCGTCTCGGTGGTCTAGAGAGCGGGTGTGGAGAGCGTGAGACGAGGGTCTCCCACGGGGCTTTCCGTCCACGTGCCGCCTATTCGTTTCAGCTACCGGTTGGCGGATCTCGCATATGACCCACCTGCCAAGGTTCGAACCTGGCTACCTGAGGAAAACTGGTCGTTGACTACGTTTCGCGAGACGCCGATGTAGAGGCAACCGCGCCGCGCGCGCTGACTCCAGCCGGGGGTATCGGCGAGAAGAGCAGCTCCAGATACGTGCGGAACTGGTCGAGCTGTCCGCCCACGAGGTTCAGCTCTCCGAGAGCGCGAACCAGCACATACGTGCCTTCGATCAGGATGGTCACCTGGTCAGCGAGCGCGTCGAGATCGACTGGCGCACGCGGCGGATACCGGCTCGCAATCTCCGCAAGCTTCAGACGAATGCGTTCACGCGTGTGGCGAAGTGATTCGGCGATCAGATCACGCGTCGCATCATCGACGAGTTGGCGCTCGTAGAGGAACGATGCAAACAGACATCCGGGGCTTGTGCGCATCTGCTGCTCGGTCTCTTCCGTCAGCAACCCCACGAAGATGAGCAACTGTTGGAGCGGGTCGTGACTTAGACGTTCCGACCGTCTGATGAGCTCGTCGAGGACAGCCGCGTCCTCGGCCGCGTAGCGCTCGACGAGCGCGCGAGCTAAATCCTGTTTGGAGGGAAAGTGATGGAACAGCCCGCCCTTGGTCGTGCCGGCGGCCGCGATCACCTCGTCGACCGATGTCGCCGCGAACCCTTGGGCGATCACGAGCCGTTGGGTCGCATCGAGGATTCGCTGCCGAGTCGCCGTACCGTCCCGTGGCATAGCGCTATCTTACCAACCAACTGGTCTTCTTCCCACCAGATCCGATCTTCCCTTTGCTCGGGCTTTTACCCTTGACACAGACTAAATAGTCTGATATGAATCCGACTGAATAGTCTCTTGAGGGCTTGAGGAGGGCGTGATGACTGCCATGACTTCAACCAGCGAGCGATTTAGCGTGATCATTGGCCAGGGTGACGTCGCCTCACTCCGCGCCAAGCTACGGGGAGCACTGATCGTGCAGGCTGATGACGGCTACGAGGAAGCGCGACGGGTCTGGAATGGAATGATCGACCGGCGACCGGCGGCCATCGTTCGGGCAGCAGGTGTCGCGGACGTCCTCGCGGCACTGCGCTTTGGACGGGAGCACGATCTCCGAATTGCCGTTCGAGCCGGTGGCCACAGCGTCGCTGGTAATGGAACCGTTGACGGTGGAATCGTCATCGACCTCAGCCCAATGAAGGCCGTTCGGGTCGACCCGGCGGCCGGGCGCGTTCAGGTCGGCGCGGGCGTCACGCTCGGAGAGCTCGACCGGGAGACGCAGGCGTTCGGCCTGGCCGTCCCGGCCGGCGTCTTCTCGCCGACCGGCGTCGCCGGGCTGACCCTCGGCGGCGGCCTCGGCTGGCTCACGCGCCGGTACGGCCTCTCGATCGACAACCTCATCTCCGCGGACGTCGTCACCGCCGACGGCCGGCTCGTTCACGCCAACGAGGATCAGGAGGCTGAGCTCTTCTGGGGCATCCGCGGCGGGGGCGGCAACTTCGGGATCGTCACGTCGTTTGAATTCCGCGCTTACCCGCTGGGACCAACGGTCCTTGCCGGTGCGGTGTTTTACCGGCGTCGGCGCTGGGCCGACGCGCTCAGGTTCTACGCCGATTGGGCGCCCGGGCTTCGCGACGAGCTCACCACAATCATCTCGTTCATCACCCCGCCGCCGGCATGGCTCCCCGACGAGCTTCGCGGTGAGACACTCATGATCGTCGGGTTCGCGTGGGCCGGCTCGGATCCGGTGGACGCGGAGTCCGCCCTCGCCGCGCTCCGGGCGTTCGGTCCGCCCGACTTCGAGATCGTCGAGTCAACCCAATGGATCGACTGGCAATCATCAATCGATGAAGTGTGGCCGAAGGGCGTCCGCGCCTACTGGAAGAACGCTTCCTTCGATCGACTCGACGACGCGACCATCGATACGATCATCGACGGCGCGTTGCGCATCCCCTCTGCTCGCACAGGAGTGGATATTCACCATTTGGACGGAGCATTCGCCAGGGTCCCGGAGGACGCTACGGCGTTTCCGAACCGGACGGCACGATACTGGCTCAACATCTACGCCGTGTGGGACGACCCCGCTGACGACGAGGCGGCGAAGACCTGGGCTCGCCAGTTCCATGCCACGATGCGCCCGCACGGGGCCGCCGGGGAATATGTGAACTTTCTCGGGGCAGAAGACCGAGGCGCGGACCCACGCGAGCTGGCGCTCGCGGCATATGGCCCGGAGAAACTCGCCCGCCTTGTCGCGCTAAAGGACCGCTTCGACCCGGACAATATCTTCCGGCTCAACCACAACATCCCACCGAGCCGCTGACTCCTCCCGGACCATTAACGTTTGCTTGTCGGTGGTCCGGCAGGAGCTTGTGCTTGGATCGGAGCGGCGGTACTACTAGCAGCGATCTAACTAAAGCTGATATCAAAGCGGGAGACGAGTCTCGAACTCGCGACCTCAACGTTGGCAACGTTGCGCTCTACCAACTGAGCTACTCCCGCGTTGCGACTCCGAATTATAGCCATCACCGCCCGAGGGAACGGCCGCCTTAAGGGCCCATAGCCAATTCGCCGTTACCGGCACGTCGCGGCCCCGTGACCGGGACGCGGGGCTGACCGCAACACTCCGGCGCTATGACTGGCAACATGGGTCTGAGGGGGACCGGCGTCCGCCTGCTCGTGGCGGGCGGTGTCGGAATCAGCGTTTTGCTCGCAAGCGCCCTGCCAACGTCGGCGGATGACATTTCCGATGCCCAGGCCCGCCTGCAAGTTATCGGCAAGCTGAAGGGCACCCTCAAGGACAACCTGCAGAAGGCGCAGGCGCAGGAGATCGCCCTCCAACAACAGCTGCAGGAAACTCAGGACACCATCAACCAGACGATCGATAAGATCACGGCCGCCGAGCGGCAGATTGTCGAGCTGGAGCGCCAGATTGCGGTCCTCAACGCCCAGATCGCCGAGGAGCAGTTGGAGCTGCGCAACACCAAGAGTGAATATGCGACGTTTGTTCGCGCCGCCTACAAGAGCGACGCCGATCCGCTGGCCCAATTACTGGCCGCGCCTGACTTTCAAGGCTTCCTCAACCGGGCCGTGGCCATCGAGCACCTGACCTACCTCGCCAACAAACTGATCGACCACATTCACCAGGTGGACGTGATGCTGCACACCCAGCAAGACCTGGTCGTGGCCAAGAAGAAGGACGCCGACAAACAGCGCGCCGATCTCATCGACCAGAAAGCCGGGCTCGTCCAGCAGCAAGCGCACGAGCAGGACCTCCAGAACCAGCTTAGGCAGAGCATCGCGCAGGTGAAATGGGAGATCACCGCCATCGACGGCCAGTCGGCCGCCCTCGCGCAGCGAATTGCGGATATGGAGATTGCTCGGCAGGACCAGTTGATCGCCGAGGCAGACCAGGCGGCCTGGCAGCAGGCACAGTTCTGGATGCAGCACAACCTGTTCACGCTGCCCGGTGCGGGAGCCGCCCACTCCACCAAATACCCCTTGATCTGGCCGCAGCCGCAGGGCAGCCTCACGCTGCTCTTCGGTCCGTGCACTCAGGCATTCGAGCCGCCGGGCTTCGGGTACGCGCACTTCCACACCGGGGTCGATATCGCCTTTAACCAGGGCTCTCCGATCCTCGCCGCCGACGACGGCGTCGTGGTCGCGGCTGCGTCCAGCGTGCTCTATGGCCAGCTGGTCGGATATGGGAACTACATCATCATCGCCCACCGCAATAACTTCTTCTCGCTCTACGGTCACCTGCTTGGTTTCCAGGTGAAGGCCGGGGACAGCGTTCACCAGGGTCAGCTAATCGGCTACGAAGGCTCGACCGGCAACTCGACCGGCCCGCATGTCCACTTCGAGTACCGCTACGGCGGCCAGCCGACCAATCCCATCCCGTACCTGCCGCCCAACGGGCCCAACACTTTCAGCCAGTAAGGGAGTCGTTCGCGCTGAATCCCTATCGGAGTCCCTGCAATTCAGAACGCATCGCCTGAAAAAGGCAAAGTATTGAGCGTGGATTTAGCGGCCGCGCAGCTCTGGATACGCCGCTACGTGGATGTGGCCGGCCCAATCGAACCGTGGCACGAGCGGCCCTGGTCGACCGTGTTACGCATCCCGCTTGCCGACGGCGCTGCTTGGTTCAAGGCATGCGCACCGGTCCAGGCATTCGAGCCACGACTAACTCGAGACCTCTTTTCCCGCTGGCCTGACCGTGTCCCAGAAGTTCTTGCCTGCGATCAAGGCCGGGGCTGGCTCATTCTCAGGGACGCCGGCACGCCGATTCGCGCGCTGGGCAATCCGCCCGACATATGGCTGACTGCTCTCCCCTTGTACGCCGAGCTTCAGCGTAGCGAGGTGGCCCATGCCAACGATCACCTGGCGCACGGCGTTCCCGACCTACGGATCCAGACCCTGCCTGGGCTCTTTGACGACCTCCTACGGCACAATTTGCCGCTCGAGCGCCTGGAGCTCCTCCGGTTGCGCGAGTTCGGCAGGCGTCTCGCCGACTTGTGCCAGGAGCTCGCCGCGGCTAACGTACCTGAAACGCTTCAGCACGATGACCTCCACGCGGCGAACGTCTACACCCGGGATCATCGGCTGCGCTTTTTGGACTGGGGCGATACCTCGATTTCACATCCGTTCATGTCGCTGGTCGTCACCTTCCGCTTCCTGGAAGAGACCAACCATCTTTCGCCAGTCGATCCCTGGTTCGCCCGTCTTCGTGACGCCTATCTCGAACCCTGGGGTGGCGATCTCGCGGCTGCATTCGACCTTGCGATCGGTATCGGCGCGTTCGCGCACGCCATTGCCTGGGCACGACAGCGGGACTATCTTCCCGCGAACGCACGCCCGAGCTTCGATAAAGGGTTCGCGATCGTCCTGCAGCGCGCACTCGCCCGGATCTTCTAGATTGCCGGCGCTTTCAACCAGTGAGCGCAAAGCCACGACCGTCGTCGCGAAGCAACCGTCGCTCCAGCCGCTGCTGCCGGCGCTCGAGATCGGCTCGCCATTGCGCGTTCGACACGACCGCCACAGCCAGCAGCCGCAGGGCGTCGCTGACGATCCGCCGGGCCGCTGCCAGGTCGCGCGCCTGGTGCTCGAGCAGCTTGGCGAGCTCGATCGCCGCAGGGTACGGATAGGTCTGCGTGTGCCAGCACTCCTCCAGCACGGCGCGAGCTTCCTCCCAGCGCCCCTCACGTCGCAGTAGCCGGGCCAATCGCAAGCCCAGTGCTCCACGCGTGGCTCGCAGCGCTCCGCCAACGGGATGCTCGCGCCACAGCTGACTATATTCACGGATCGCCTCGAGCTGGAAGCCGCGAGCTTCCAGGAACCGGGCGCGTCCGAAGCGATCGAGTGGATGCAGGTCGCCGGAGTCGCCGAGCAGTGCTTCGAAGCGCGCCAGCAACAGGGCCATCGAGAGCACGTCCTGCTGATTGTGAACGAAGACCGGATCCAGTACGCGCGAGTCACCCTGTCGCAGCCACGCGAAGTAGCGGCTCGGAATCAGGCTGCCAGGGAGGTCGTCGGCGCGGTGCAGGTCGAGCACACTTTGCTCGATGGTTTGTAGCGCACAGTCGGGCAGGCGTGGGCGAAAGATCCGCCGCGCCAGGGTGAGCAGGTCGAGATGGGGTGGCGAGGGCCATGCTGCACGACGCAAAACGAGCCGAGTCTGCAGGAGCGGCCAGTCAAAGCTGCGTCCGTTGTAGCTGACCAGCACGCCGGCCTGGTTGATGCATTGGCCCACCGCCCAGAGCAGCGCCTGCTCCTGATCGAAGTCGCAGAGAAAGTATTGGGCGAGGGCAAGGCCATCGCCTTCCCGCCATGCCAGTCCGACCAGAAAGGCGACGGTGCCCGTCCCGCCCGATAGTCCCGTCGTTTCCGTATCGAGGAACAGCGGGCGCCGCAACTCTTCGGGCGCGAAACCGAGGCAGGTCGAAAGCGCGCCGACTTCCTGGCTGCCATCGTCCGCGAACCATTCACGGCGGACCGCAACCGGGCCATAGGGCGTCGACTCCTCCAGACAGTTCGCTGGAAGTCGCCGGAAGGCCTCCGTCCCCGACGGGGACGCATATTTTCCCTCCCCCTGTGGGGGAGGGCAGGGTGCGGGCTGATTAGCTCCTGCCGGGCGCGCCGTGATCGCGGCGATGCGCTCGCGTAGGGCAACGAGGTCGGCCGTCACTGCGCGGCGGCAGTAACCAGGGCGGCCAGTTCCAGGAGGCGCAGCGCCACTGCCTTCCCCTCCTCCCCGACCTCGAGGGCCGGGCCGACGCAGGACGGGCAGCCGCTCTCACAACCGCAGCTTCGGACTAGGTCGTGGGCAGCCACCATCACGGCGGCGGCGGTCTCGAAGAGTCGCGCACTCATGCCGACACCGCCCGGGTAGCGCTCATAGACGAAGACCGCCGGGGTGCCGGTGTGTGGTGCGCGCGTCTCCGAGTACGCCCCCAGGTCGCGCGCATCGCACATCAGGAAGAGGCAGGCGACCTGGCTGACGACGTTGGCGACGCCATGCAGCGCGCCCTGCATCGCCGGACGCGGAAATTGGCGCGCGATATCGGCAGGGATCTCGAGCCAGAACGCGGTGGTGTGCAGCTGTTGCTCCGGCAGGCTGATCGGTCCGGACCCGACGTTCTCGTGGGTATGGAAGCGGATCTTCTTGAATATGGTGGGCAGCGCCGTGACCCGAACCTCACCGTGGTGAACCGTCAACTGCTCCGTGGGCCGGGTGGCGAACGTCTCGAGGACCTTGATACTCACCGCGAGGTTGGCGTCGGTGTAGTAGTCGACCTTGACCGGTCGGACGTAGGCCTTCTTCTCTTCCCAGTCGAGCCGGTCGACGTGATATTGCGCGCCCTCGTGCAGGTAGATCGCCTCTTCGTGCAGGAACGTGGGCGCCGAGAACTGGTCCATCTCGCCCACGACGCTGGCGCCCCTGGTCACGTCGACGATGACGACGTTGTCAGCGTTGGCACTACGCAGGCTGACGCCTTCCGCCGGAAACGCGTCGGCGCTCCAGTGCCAGGCATCCCCCGCCTGATGGACCGCGCCATCTTCTTCGAGAATCCGCAACAATTCGGCAACCGGTGCCTGCCCAAAGGCTTCGCCGTTGGAGAGGGGGAGCTCGAAGGTCGCCGCCTGTAGATGAGCGCTCAGGATCAGCAGGTTGTCGGGGTCGATCAGCCCCTGTTCCGGGTCGAGGCCGAGGAAGTATTCCGGGTGGTTCACCAGGTACTGATCCAGCGGGCTGCTCGAGGCGACGTAGACCGCGGCTGCGGCGCCGCGCCGGCGACCGGCGCGACCGATCTGTTGCCAGGCGCTCGCGATCGTCCCCGGGTAGCCGCATAGCACCGCGGCATCGAGATGACCGATGTCGATGCCGAGCTCCAGTGCGTTGGTGCTGACCACGCCCCGCACCGATCCGTCGCGCAGGCCGTGCTCGATCTCCCGTCGCTGCAATGGGAGATACCCGCCCCGATAGCCGCGGATCGTTCCCGACTGGCCGAGGCGGTTTGCCAGCGATTGCTGCAGATAGCTGAGCAGGATCTCGACCTGCAGCCGTGTCCGGCCAAACACGATCGTCTGCACCCCCGCCCTCAGAAACGTCTCCGCGATCCGCTGGCTTTCGAGGGTCGACGACCGCCGGATGCCGAGCTCGCGATTGATAACGGGCGGGTTGTAGAAGAGCAGGCGCTTGGGTCCACTGGGCGCGCCGTTGTCGTCCACGAGCGTCACCGGGCGGCCGGTCAGCCGTTCGGCCAGCTCCTTGGGATTGGCGATGGTGGCCGAGCAGCAGATGACGACCGGGTGGCTGTCGTAAAAAGCGCAGACGCGCCAGAGCCGGCGCAAGACGTTCGCCAGGTGACTGCCGAAGACGCCGCGGTAAGCGTGCAGCTCGTCGATCACGACGTAGCGCAGGTTGGCGAAGAGCTTGACCCAGCGGGTGTGATGCGGCAGCACGCCGGTGTGCAACATGTCCGGGTTGGTGACGACGATGTGGCCGGCCTGCCGGATCGCCTGCCGGGCGCTGACCGGCGTGTCGCCGTCGTACGTATAGGTCTTGAGGTCGACTTTCAACGCGCCGACCAGGCCGTGCAGCTCGGCGAGTTGATCCTGCGCCAATGCCTTGGTTGGAAACAGGTAGAGCGCCCGAGCCTCGGGGTCACGCAGCATCGCCTGGAGGACCGGGAGGTTGTAGCAGGCGGTCTTGCCCGACGCCGTCGGCGTAACGACAACCACATCCTTCCCGGCGAGCGCCAGCGCGGCGGCTTCGGCCTGGTGGGTGTACAGGCGGCTGATGCCGCGAGCCGCCAGCGCCTCCGCTAACCGCGGATCCAGAGCGCCGGGAAAGCCAGCGTAGCGGGCTGGGCGGGAAGGCACCGTGTGGTCGAGGGTGAGGTGGTGGCGGAACTCATCCTGGGCGAGGAGTCGATCCAGGGCGAACTCGATCGACATGTCCACGCATCTTAGCGAACATATGTTCGCAGCGCAACCCCCACCCTACCCTCCCCCAAAGGGGGAGGGAAAAGGCTGGCTACCCTCCCGTCGGGAGGCGAGGGATTAGTCGCCTAGCTTGAAGTACTTGAAGCCTTCAGCGACGGGAAACGACTGACCCTTGGCCATGTCGGCGGCCCGCTCGCGGATCGTCTGGTCCAATTCGGCCCAGTCGCCAACCTGGCTCTTGTGTTCGCGGAGGGCTTCGATCTTCAGCTCGATGGTCTCGCTGATGTCAACCCAGACATCGGGCTCGTTCGATCCGGTGAGATAGATCTCGCCGACGTGATGCGGCTCTAGTCCTTCGTCGAGCAGCTCGGGAAAAACCAGGCGTGTGTCCGAGCCAGGAATGATGGCGTCGAGCGTCGCATCGCCTGCGGCGCGATGGTCGGGATGGTTGATGTAGCGCTGGCCACTCCAGCGTCGGGTGGGGTCGGGCGCGACCACCACGTTGGGTTTCGTCCGACGAATCCAGCGAGTGATCTGACGGCGAAGGTCGAGGGTCGGTTGTAGCGAGCCGTCGTCGTAGCCGAGGAAGAAAACATCTTTCACCCCGAGCTTCAGTGCCGCCGCACGCTGCTCCGCGTGACGAATCTGGGCCAGGCGCTCGGCGGTCATGGCCGGGTCGCTGCTGCCGCGGTTGCCGTCAGTCAGGATCAAGTAGGTGATCTGCCGACCTTCTTTCGCCCATCGGGCTACCGTGCCGGCCGCGCCAAACTCGGCGTCGTCCGGATGGGCCATGACGACGAGGACGCGAGTCAGGCCGTTCGGCGAATCCATCAAGCCGGAGTCGGGATCGCCGTCGAGACCTCGTAGTCGACGAAGTCCTTGAAATGCGCGCCCTCACCACATACCGGACACTTCGGATCCCGCTTCAGTCGCAGCGTCCGGAACTCATCGGTCAGGGCATCGATCATCAACAGGCGTCCCACCAGCGGCTCGCCGATGCCGAGCAGCATCTTGACTGCTTCATTGGCCTCGAACAGGCCGATGATGCCCGGGAGGATCCCGAGCGTGCCGGCTTCGTCGCAGCTCGGCGCCAGTTCCGGCGGGGGCGGCTCGGGGAAGACACAGCGGTAACACGGACCCACGAACGGCTGGAAGACGCTCACCTGGCCGTCGAAGCGGAAGATGCTGCCGTGGACGACGGTCTTCTTCAGCAAGACGCTGGCATCGTTGATCAGGTAGCGAGTGGGAAAGTTGTCGCTGCCGTCGACGATGAGGTCGTAGTCCTTGAAGATGTCGATGATGTTGTCGCGGGTGAGCCGCGTCTGGTGCGCGACCACCTTGACGTCCGGGTTCAGGTCTTCGATCGTCTGGCGGGCCGAGTCGACCTTCGGCTGGCCGATCCGCTTGGTGTTGTGGAGGATCTGGCGCTGCAGGTTGCTCTCGTCGACGACGTCAGAGTCCAGGATGCCAAGCGTCCCGACGCCAGCCGCCGCCAGGTAATAGGCGGCGGGCGATCCCAGTCCGCCGGCACCGACGATGAGCACCTTGGAGTCGAGCAGCTTGAGCTGCCCCTCCTTCCCCACCTCGGGAATCAACACGTGGCGGCTATATCGCTTCTGTTGTGCCGGCGTGAGCTCGCGCGGCACGACGAACTTGAACCCGGCATCTTTCCAGGCGCCAAATCCGCCCTTCAACGAGGTGACGTTGGTAAAGCCCATTTGCTGCAGGGTCTCGGCCGCGAAAGCAGACCGAGCGCCTCCCGCGCAGTACGCGACGATCGGGGTGCTGTAGTCGGGAACATATTGCTCCACCCGCGACTCGAGGTAGCCCCGGGGAATGTGGATCGCGCCGGGGATTATGCCCTGCTCCACCTCGTCCTGCTCGCGGACATCGATCAGCACCGGCTTCACGATGCCGTCGGTCGCAGCCTCGAGCTCTCGGACATCGACTTCGCGGATCCGTGACTTGACGCTCTTGAGCAAGTCGCGATAGCTGGCCATTGTGCTTCTTAGTCTACCCGCGGTCGGCCGAATTCATTCCCTATATGGTCGTCGGGGTGCGCGCCCTCTCCAGCCGGGCCACGATCGCGTCGGCCACCTCGCTGGTGCCGACCGCGCTCGGATCGTTGCGCTCGGCCTTCATGTCGTAGGTGACGTACCGCCCCTCCCGGATGGTCTCGGCGATGGCGCCTTCTAGCATGTTGGCAGCGTAGGTCTCGCCCAGATGGTGCAGCATCATCACGCCGGACAGCATCATCGCCATCGGGTTGATCTTGTTTGCACCGGCGTACTTGGGGGCGCTGCCGTGGGTGGCCTCGAACAGGGCGATTTCGTCGCCCAGGTTGGCGCCAGGCGCAAGGCCGAGCCCGCCCACCAGGCCGGCGCAAAGATCGGACAGGATGTCGCCGTAGAGGTTGGGCATCACGATCACGTCGTATTCGCGCGGGTTTTGGACCAGCTGCATCGACATGTTGTCGACGATCCGGTCATTGAACTGGATGTCGGGATTCTCCTTGGCGATCTCCTCGGCGACCTTCAGAAAAAGGCCGTCGGTGAACTTCATGATGTTCGCCTTGTGGACGGCCGTAACCTTGCGCCGTCCGTGGGAACGCGCGTAATTGAAGGCGAACTTGACGATTCGCGCGCTGGCCGTGATCGAGATCGGCTTGATGCTCAGGCCTGAGTCGGGCCGGATCGGCTTGCCGGTCGCGGCACCGATCTCCTTGATCATTTGCTCCGTCTCAGGCTTGCCTTCCTCGAATTCGATGCCGGCATAGATGTCCTCGGTGTTCTCGCGCACGATCACCAGGTCGATGTCGTCGTAGCGCGAGCGCACCCCCGGGTAGCTCTTGCATGGCCGGACCAGCGCGTAGAGGTCAAGCTCCTTCCGCAGGGCCACGTTGACCGACCGAATCCCCTTCCCGATGGGCGTCGTCAACGGCCCCTTGATCGCCACCTTGTTGCGGCGGATCGACTCCAGCACGTGAGCCGGCATCGGTGTGCCCTCTTTCTCCATCACGGCGAGGCCGGCGTTCTGGACGTCCCAGTCGAACTGGACCCCGGTCGCCTCCAGCACCCGTCGGGTCGCCTCGCTAACTTCCGGACCGACCCCGTCGCCCGGGATCATCGTGACGCGATGGACAGCCAAAACGTCCCTCATCGTAGCAGCGGTCCGTTGCTATCCTTACTTATGTGGCGCAGGCCGGGCTGCGAAGCAGCCCATTCGAGACTCGGGCCCAGAGTCCGATCGCCCAGGCAAACTACAGGCTCTGGATCGAGCACGCACGCGCCGAGAACCGGCGTGAGCTGGAACGGCTGATCGCCACCCTGCACGAGGACTGCGAGTACGAAGTCGTGCCGCTCGGCCAGCGCTGGCGCGGTAAAGATGAGGTCCGCGAGTTCTATCGTGGCCTGTGGCGCGGCATTCCCGACGTCAAGCTGACGCTGCTGAACCGAATCGACGCCGAGGACTGCATCGTCGAGGAGTCCGAGGTCTACGGACGGATGGATGGGCCGCTCTTCGGCGTGGAGCCAAGCGGCCGCGAGCTCCGCTATCGTGTCGTCATCTTCTTCCCGGTTCGCGATGGACTCTTCACCGGCGAGCGGGTTTACTTCGACGTCGCCGAATTCGCCCGCCAGGTGCCGGCCGCCCGGTCGCTGCTCGCATGAAGATCGGTGTTCCGAAGGAAAGCCTTGCCGGCGAGCGCCGCGTCGCGCTCGTTCCGGAAGCGGCGCGCGGCCTGGTGAAGGGAGGCCTCGAGGTCGGGGTCGAGGCCGGCGCTGGTGATTCGGCGTTTTTTAGCGACGCCGTCTATATGGACGCCGGAGCGAAGGTGACGGACGCCGCCACCGCCCTCGGCAGCGATGCCGTCCTCAAGGTGCAGCCTCCGACGCAGGAGGAAGTGGGCCGCCTGCGCGCCGGCGCCGTGCTGATCAGCTTCCTCCAGCCCGCCACCAATGCCGACGTGGTCTCGGCGCTGGCGAAACAGAAAGTCAGCGCCTTCAGTCTCGACCTTGTGCCACGCATCAGCCGGGCGCAGAGTATGGACGCCCTCTCGTCGCAGGCCGGCATCGCCGGATACAAGTCCGTCCTGCTCGCCGCCAATCACCTTCCGAAGTTTTTTCCCTTGCTGATGACGGCCGCCGGTACCGTGGCCCCCGCCCGCGTGCTCGTGATGGGCGCCGGCGTGGCCGGGCTACAGGCGATCGCGACCTCGCGCCGGCTGGGGGCGGTCGTGGAAGCCTACGATGTGCGGCCCGCCGTCAAGGACGAGGTCCACAGCCTTGGCGCCACCTTTCTGGAGCTGCCGCTCGAGGCCCAGGAGGGCACCGGAGGCTACGCCCGCGAGCAGTCCGAAGACTTTCTCAGGCGGCAGCGCGAGCTGATCGGTGACCGGGTCGCCGCCTCCGACGTGGTGATCACGACCGCGGCCATTCCCGGCCGCAAGGCGCCCATCCTCGTCACAGCGGACATGGTTCGCCGGATGCGCCCCGGGTCGGTGATCGTCGACCTCGCGGCGGAGACCGGCGGCAACGTTGAGCTGACCAAATCCGGCGAAGTCATCCAGGTCGGCGGCGTCACGATCGATGGCACTCGCAACCTCCCGAGCACAATGCCGATTCATGCCAGCCAGCTGTACAGCAAGAACGTCTCGACGCTCCTCCTGCTGCTGGTCAAGGACGGGGCGATCAAGCTGGACTTCAACGACGAGATCGTCAAGGGGGCATGTGTCACGTACGACGGGGCAATCGTCAACGCGCGTGCCAAAGAGCTGGTGGAGGCGGCCACGAAGTGACCGACACCAGCCTGTTGAACGAGTTCACCGTCTTCGTCCTGGCCATCTTCATTGGCTTCGAGGTCATCTCCAAGGTGCCCACGATTCTCCACACGCCACTGATGTCGGGCACGAACGCCATCCACGGCATCATCCTGGTCGGGGCCATCCTGATCGCCGCCACCGCGAGCGACCCGCTGCAGATCGTCCTCGGACTGGTCGCCGTGATCCTGGCCACGATCAACGTCGTGGGTGGGTTTGTCGTCACCGACCGGATGCTGGAGATGTTCAAGGGACGGCAACCGGCCAAACCTGCACCGACGACGCCGCCCGAGAAGACCGCCGGATGACCATCTGGGTCTCGCTCGCTTATCTGGTCGCTGCCGTCCTGTTCATCCTGGGCCTCATCGAGCTGAGCTCGCCCAAGAGCGCTCGTCGCGGCAACCAGATCGCGGCGGTCGGCATGGTGATCGCCCTGGGGGCGACCATCCCTCTCTTGCATTTCACCACCGCTGGAATTGTGATCACCATCGTTGGCCTCGTCATTGGCGTCCCGATCGGTGCGATCGGCGCTCGCCAGGTGAAGATGACCGCCATCCCGCAGATGGTGGCGCTGTTCAACGGCGTCGGTGGCGGGGCCGCCGCCGTGGTTGCCGTTTCCGAACTCCTCCTGAAGGGATCGCATCCAGCATTCGCCGTCGCATTCCCCAGCGTCTTCAGCATCGTGATCGGTTCGGTGTCCTTCGCCGGGAGCCTGATCGCATTCTCGAAACTGCAGGCCCTGCTGACGGGCACACCGATCACCTACCCAGGTCAGCAGATCGTCAACGGCGTGTTGGCGCTGGCAATCGTCGCGCTGGCCATCTACCTGATCGCGGTCGCCTCGACACCGGTGATCTTCGTGCCGCTGCTGATCCTCGGCCTCGTCCTGGGCGTGGCGTTCGTGCTCCCGATCGGCGGGGCGGACATGCCAGTCGTCATCTCGATGCTGAACGCCTTTACCGGCCTGGCGGTGGCGGCCAGCGGCTTCGTCCTCGGCAACTTTGCCCTGATCGTGGCCGGTACGCTCGTGGGTGCCTCGGGCACGCTGCTGACCAGGTTGATGAGTGATGCGATGGGCCGGTCGCTCGGCAACGTGCTCTTCGGCGCCTTTGGCACGGTCACCGCCGGTCCCGCCAGTGCGACCAGCGCCGAAGGGAAATCCGTGCGCACTGGGACGCCTGAAGACATCGGCACGCTGCTCGCCTACTCCCGCAAGGTGATCATCGTCCCGGGCTACGGGCTCGCGGTCGCGCAGGGCCAGCACGCGGTGAAGGAGCTCGCCGATGAGCTGGAGAAGCGAGGCGTCGAGGTCGAGTACGCGATCCACCCCGTCGCCGGCCGGATGCCCGGCCACATGAACGTTCTCCTCGCCGAGGCGAACGTCCCCTACGAGCAGCTCAAGGAAATGGACCAGATCAACGACGAGTTCAAATCAACCGACGTGGCGCTGGTGGTAGGGGCCAACGATGTCGTGAACCCCGCCGCCGAAAACTCCCCGGGCAGCCCGATCTACGGGATGCCGATTCTCAACGCCGACCAGGCGAAGAACATCGTCTTCATGAAGCGCAGCATGCGGCCGGGCTTCGCCGGCATCGATAACGAGCTCCTCTACGACCCAAAGACGGTCATGCTCTTCGGCGACGCCAAGGACTCGCTGATGAAGCTGGTCGCCGCCGTCAAAGCCGCTTAGGCTTCGGGCTTCAGCTCCAGCGCCAGCGAGTTGATGCAGTAGCGTTCGCCGGTCGGCTGGGGGCCATCGTTGAAGACGTGCCCGAGGTGTGACCCGCAGTTCTTGCAGAGGACCTCAGTCCGGCGCATGAACAGGCTGTTATCGGAGCGGAGCTCGACCGCCTCCAGGTTGGCCGGCTCGTAAAAGCTGGGCCATCCGGTACCCGATTCGAACTTGGTCTTGGAACTGAACAACTCGGCGCCGCAGGCGGCGCAACAGTAGGCGCCGTCGGCCTTGGTATGGACGTACTTGCCGGTGAACGGCCGCTCCGTCCCCTTGCGCCGGAGAACGTCGTACTGCTCCGGGGTCAGCTCCGCGCGCCACTCCTCGTCGGTCTTCTCGATCTTGGTGCTCACGTCTCGAGTCTACCCAGATTGCTCCAGTTTTAGTTCGTGCTATTCAGCGACGCCGAACCGACGCTTCCGGTGGTGGCGTTAACGACCACATAGGCCTCGTTCGAACCGATCAGGTTTCCACGGTCGTCGTAGATCTTGTCGGGGGATCATAGCGAGCCGACACGAGGGTATAGCCAGTCACCTTTGCGTTCATCTGCTGCAACTGTCTCAGCGCAGCCCTGGTCGCATCCTGTTCCGAGATGTGGGGGCCAAGCGCCCGGGAAAGCAGGATTCCGCCAAGGGCAATGAGAGCCAGCAGAGTGGCAACGCCCGCCGTGACCAGGATGCGCCTTGACCTCATGCTGTTGAATCGGGCATCACGGGTTCCGGTAGATCTCGTGGCCACCGATTCGTCGCCAACGAATTTGAACCTCGCCCGCGACGCTGACCCACTCGAAGGTTGCTCGTCCGTCCGGACCGGAAAACGACCACGTCATCTCCCAGATGTTGTCCGTACCCGTCATTGGCTTAACTCTCAACCTTTTCGGCCAAGCCTCCCCCCGGTGCGTAATTTGCCGATCGCAGGCCGGCGAAAAATCTTCCTTGGCTACCTTTCGGAAACGCTGGTACTCCGTATCGGATAGCCGGGCCAGATCGGCTTCAAACTGCTGGGTCCAGCTGAACCTCAACTACGCAGAGCGCTTCTTCTTTTGCCTAACCTTGTCCATTGCGACAAGGAACTCGTCGACGTTCTCGACAACCTTGACCCGGCCCGCCTTCACGTGCTCGTCTACCGCCCGCTCGCCCTTCTGAAAGTCCTGGGTCCAGTACCAGGCCTGATCGGCTGGAACCGCTACGTGGGGATGCAATTCGATCACTCCTTCGCGCGTCACAACCTCAAGCTGCGCCCCGGGCTTATCCAGGCCGTACTTGCGCCGGATATCGGCGGGCAAGGTGAGATTGCCCCTCTCGTGGACACTCAAAAAGCGCTTGCTCACCGGTTGTACTTTACCAGAATTCCGAATTACCGCAATTCCTAAATTCAACAAATCCGTAACGATATACCCGTGTGACTTGGCGTCGGCTTCCGCTCAGCCCTACAGCTAACGCTGATCCGGCGTAAGGCTCGCTCGATGGTGCCGAGGGCCGGAATCGAACCGGCGACACCATGATTTTCAGTCATGTGCTCTACCGACTGAGCTACCTCGGCACGAGTCGGTATTCTAGCCATCTTCGCCAGCCGCCATCCTATGGTCACGTTCATTCCGAATACGGCTGCTGCCTCGCCGCCGCCCTGCGGGGTTACAATCGCCGCAAGGAAGGGCCCGTAACATGAGCACCCGGCGCAAAGGGCGTCACCAATGATGACCACCACGGGCGATACCGGGTCCCGCGAGGAGCTGACCACCGAGTTGGCCACACTTGATCGCCAGCTGCGGGATCTTTCCAATCAGTGGGAGAACGTCGAACGGACGATTACGGAAAAGGTCCGGCTTCGTCGTGAGTTGATCGCCCGCCAGACGGAGTCGAACGAGGACCACGCCGGCGAAATCGACCGGCTTCAGTCCGATATCTATGCGCTGCGCGACCGGCTCGACCAGTTGCGCGACTCCCACCTCGACTTCAGCGCGCTCTACCGGATCCTCCAGCAAGCCCGCGCCTAAAGAACCGCCCCCGGCCATGGCCTGAGGGCGGTCAACCGCGACGGGACGTAGTTGCTGCTAGTTGGTCGTCTCTTCCTTTGCGGCCTCCGCCTTGGCCCGGCGGTCGATTTCCGAGACCACGGCCGGATCCGCCAGCGTTGTCGTGTCACCGAGTGGACGGTTCTCCGCGACGTCTCGCAGCAACCGGCGCATGATCTTGCCGGAACGGGTCTTCGGCAACTCGGGCGTGAATACGATATTGGCCGGAGCCGCGATCTTGCCGATCTTCTTCCCGACGTGCTCACGCAACTCGATCAGCATCGCCGGCGATCCTTCGGCACCACCCTTGAGCGTGACGAAGGCGACGATGGCCTGGCCGGTCTGCTTGTCGCTTCGGCCAATGACCGCGGCTTCGGCGACCAGGTGGTGGTCGACCAGCGCGCTCTCCACCTCGATGGTCGAGATCCGATGAGCACTCACGTTCATCACATCGTCGACCCGGCCCAGCAGCCAGAAGTCGCCATTTTCGTCGATCCGGGCGCCGTCGCCGGCGAAGTAAACGCCCTTGAACTTGCTCCAGTAGGTCTGGACGTAACGATCGTGGTCCTTGAAGACCCCGCGGAGCATTGCCGGCCAGGGTCGCTTGAGCACCAGGTAGCCCCCGCCGCCTGGACCAACCTCCTCGCCGGCGTCGTTGTAGACAGCTGCCTGCACCGTCGGAAACGGTTTCGATGCCGATCCAGGCTTCAGGGTGGTGACGCCGGGCAGTGGGGTGATGAGGATCATGCCGGTCTCCGTCTGCCACCAGGTGTCAACCACTGGCGTCTTTCCGCCGCCGATGTTGTCCCGATACCAGATCCACGCTTCCGGATTGATTGGTTCACCCACCGACCCCAGCAGCCGCAGCGAGCTCAGGTCGTGCTTCTTCGCGTGCTCGGGCCCCCACTTCATATGGGTGCGAATCGCGGTCGGCGCCGTGTAAAGGACATCGACTTTGTAGCGCTCGATGATGTCCCACCACCGGTCCTTGTCGGGATAGTTGGGAACGCCCTCGTAGATGATCCCGGTGGTCCCGTTGCAGAGTGGCCCGTAGACGATGTAGCTGTGGCCGGTCACCCAACCGATGTCGGCGGCGCACCAGTAGACGGAGTTGGGCTTGATGTCGAAGATGTAGTGGTGGGTGGTCGAGGTACCGACCAGGTATCCGGCTGTGGTGTGGACGATACCCTTGGGCTTGGCGGTCGTCCCACTCGTATACAGCAGGTACAGCAGATCTTCGGCGTCCATCTCCTCGCAAGGGCAGGATTTCGGATCGGTGCTGGCGCCTTTGATCGCGTCCTGCCACCACACATCTCGGCCGGCCTTCATCGTGGTTTCGGCGGCGGTTCGCCGAAGTACGATGCTCGTCTTCACCTTGGGCGTCTGCTCGAGCGCGGCATCCGCATTCTTCTTGAGGGGAACGACGTTGCCGTTGCGCAGCCCCTCGTTTTGCGTGATCAACAGCTCGCATTCCATGTCGTTGAGGCGCCCGGACAGTGAGTCGGCGCTGAATCCGCCGAAGACCACGGTGTGGGGGGCACCCAGTCGAGTGCAGGCCAGCATGGCGACGGGGAGCTCCGGGACCATTCCCATGTAAATGCCCACCGGCGTCCCCTTCTTGACCCCGAGCTTCTTCAGCGCATTAGCAAACTGGACCACGTCTCGCTGGAGGTCCGAGAACGTGATCGTCCGCTTCTGGTCGACCGGTTCGCCTTCCCAGTAGTAGGCGACCTTGTCACCACGCCCCGCCTCGACGTGCCGGTCGACGCAGTTGTAGCAGACATTCAGCTTGCCGCCCAAAAACCATTTGGCATAGGGCAGCTTCCATTCGAGAACCTGATCGAAGGGTTTGAACCACGAGACGCGCTTCTGCGCCTCCTCTCTCCAGAAGTCCTCGAACGGCTTGTTGTAGATGTCGGCTTTGGCGTTCGCATGCTTCGCAAAGTCGGGGGGCGGCGGGTAACGCCGCTCCTCCAACTGCATCGACTCGATGGCGTGGGCGCCAGATTGGATCGTCATCGCCTCATACAGCCTCCTTCAAGGGGAATCGCTAGCCTGCCCGGTCCTTCCTGTAGGCATTTTCGAACCCGAGTTTGGGCGGTGAGAGGCTCGAACTCCCGACATCCTGCGTGTAAAGCAGACGCTCTACCAACTGAGCTAACCGCCCGGGGCGACTAATTATGCAACGTGAAGGGCGGACGTCCCCGGCAGCACGAAGCGCTCCGAGAAGCGGGTGATGATCGCATCTTCAACGGCTACCATCGGCGGCGCAGCACCCAGCTCGAGCGCCATCGACGTCACACCCTTGTCGGGGATTCCGCAAGCCAGGATGTGGGTGAAGAGGCCGAGGTCGGTCGACACGTTGAGCGCAAAGCCGTGGGTAGTCACGCCCTGGGAGACCTTGATGCCGATGGCCGCGATTTTGCGGTCACCGATCCAGACGCCGGTATAACCGGAGAGCCTACCGGCTGCAATCCCGAAGTCGGCGAGGACATCGATCAGGCAACCTTCAAGATTGCGAAGGTACAGGCCGACATCGGGTTTGGGGCCGAGATCGACGATCGGATAGCCCACCAGCTGCCCTGGGCCGTGGTAGGTCACGTCACCACCACGATCGACGTCGAGGCACGTGATACCTCGCGCTGCAAGCTCCTCTTCGTTCAGGAAAACGTGCTCGCGCGTGCCACTGCGACCGATGGTGTAGGTGTGTGGGTGCTCGAGCAGGATCAGGGTGTCGGGGACAAGCCCCCTGCGCCGATCGTCCGCAACCCGGTTCTGCAGCGCCCACGCTTTCTCATATGGAACCCGACCGAGCCGGCGAACCTCCATGTCAGCCGGCGGCGGCCCGGTCCGGGACCTGGCTGGCGGCGTGGTAGGAGCTACGGACGAGCGGACCAGACTCGACGTGCCGGAAGCCGAGCTTCAGCGCCTCGACTTTGAGCATGGCAAATTCGTCCGGCGTGACGTAGCGCGCAATCGGCAGATGGTTGGGGGTTGGCCGCAGGTACTGTCCAACCGTCAGGATCTCGACGTCATGCGCCCGCAGGTCGCGGAAGACCTGGATCACCTCGTCGATTTCCTCACCGAGTCCCAACATGATCCCTGACTTCGTGTAGACCGTCGCGTCCATCCGCTTGGCGCGCTGCAGCAGTTCGAGCGAGCGGGGGTAGCGGCCCTTGGGCCGCACCTGCGGATAGAGGCTGGGGACGGTCTCGATGTTGTGGTTGAGGATGTCGGGACGGGCGCGCATCACGGTGGCGAGCGCGGCCTCGTCGCCCATGAAGTCGGGGATCAGCACCTCGATGTTGCATTTCGGAATGCGCTTGCGGATTTGCCGGATCGTCCCGGCGAAGATGGCCGAGCCGCCGTCCTCGAGCTCGTCCCGGTTGACCGAGGTGATGACGGCATGATGTAGGCCCATGCGCTCGACCGCCTCGGCAACCCGAATCGGCTCGCCAAGGTCGAGCACGCCCGGCCGGCCGGTCTTGACGGCGCAGAAGCCGCAAGCGCGGGTGCACGTGTCACCGAGGATCATGAACGTGGCGGTGCGCGCCTGCCAGCACTCGCCGATGTTGGGGCAGCGCGCCTCCTCGCATACCGTGTGCAAGTCGAGGCCGCGCATGATTTCCTTCAGCTCGGAATAGTTCGAACCGCCGGGCAGCCGCACCCGCAGCCAGTCGGGCCGGCGGGTATCGATCGGGACGACGGCATTACGCTTCGAGCGACCGTAGAACTTGATTGGTGTGACGTCAGCCATCTACTTCAGTATCCCATGGAATTCTCCCTCCCCCGCTCGGCGGGGGAGGGCAGGCTGGGGGCTCAATACAGCGGGACCTGCTCCGAGAAGCCCTCCAAAAACCGTCGGACACCCTGCAGGAAGCGAGCGGCGGACACGCCGTCCAGCACCCGGTGATCGAAGCTCAGGCAGAGATTCATCATCGAGCGGACGGCGATCGCGTCGCCTTCGACGACGACCGGCCGCTTGACGATCGCGTCCATCGCCAGGATCCCGGCTTGTGGTGGGGCGATGATCGAGTAGGACAGGATGGTTCCGAACGTGCCCGGGTTGTTGACGGTGAACGTGCCGCCCTGGACGTCAGGGATCCCGAGCTTTCCCGCTCGCGCCCGTTTCGCCAGGTCGTCGATCGCCTTCGCCAGGCCGGAGATCGACATCCGGTCAGCCTGATGGACGACGGGCACGATCAGCCCGTCGTCGACGGAGACCGCCACCCCGATGTTGATGTCCTTGTGCAGAACGACGCCCTGGTCACTCCAGCTTGCGTTCAACACCGGCACGGCCTTCAATCCCTCGACGACCGCCTTGATGATGATTGGCACGTAGGTCAGGTCGATCCCTTCTTGCAGCTTGAAGCCGTCCTTCGCCTTTTGGCGGAAGCGGACGACGCTGGTCATGTCGACTTCGGCGACCGTCCACGCATGCGGGATCGTCTGCTTGCTTTTCACCATGTTGGTCGCGATGGCGCGTCGCATCGGAGTCAGCGGGATGGTTGTCTCGGGCGTTGGGGCGGACGTCGCCCTCGCCGGAACGGATGTCTGCCGCTGCTCGCCGTTGGCGGTCGCCGGCTGGGCCCGCTTGGCGACGAAGTCCTCGATGTCCTTCTTACTGATGCGTCCCGCGATGCCCGAACCCGTAATGCGCGAGAGCTCGGCGTCGCTGATCCGGTGCTCTTCGATCAGCGCTCGGACCGCCGGGGAGAGGCGCGTGCGGCTCTCAGCGCCCCCTCCCTGACCCTCCCCCGTATCGGGGGAGGGAGATGGTGGAGCTGTTGCCCTCTCCACGTTCCCTCCCCCTCTGGGGGAGGGCAGGGTGGGGGCTGCGCCGACCGACTCCTCGATGACCGCGATCTCCGTCCCAACGGTAACGGTCGCGCCTTCCTTGACCTTGATTTCCCGGAGAATCCCGGCAAGCGGCGCGGGGACCTCGGCGTTGACCTTGTCGGTGATGATCTCGACCAGGCCCTCGTACTTCTTCACCCGGTCGCCCGGTTTCTTCAGCCATTTCGAGATGGTGCCCTCGGTGATCGATTCACCGAGCTGCGGCATCTTGACCGAAGCCATCTGAGTTCGGCGGCCTAGTAGGCCGCCAGCTCCCTGGCTTTGGCGAGGATCTTGTCGACGTTCGGCATGAACGCGTCTTCGAGGACCTGGTTGAACGGCATGGCCGGCACATCCGGACCGGTGAGACGCATCACCGGCGCATCGAGCGCGTCGAAGGCGTTCTCCATGATGATCGCCATCACCTCGGCGGCGATCCCGGCAAAACGATTGTCCTCGTGCACCACCAGGACCTTCCCGGTTTTTCTTGCGCTGGCGACGATGGCGGCCTCGTCCATCGGTTTGATGGTGCGCAGATCGAGCACCTCTGCCGACACGCCCTCAGCCGCGAGTTTCTCCGCCGCCTCGAGGCAGTAGGTCAGCATCAGCCCGTAAGCGATCAGCGTCATGTCCTTGCCCGCGCGCTTCACGTCCGCCTTGCCGATCGGCACCACGTGATCGCCGCTCGGCACCTCACCCTTGACCAGACGATAGGTTCGTTTGTGCTCGAGGTACAGGACCGGATCCGGATCGCGGACGGCCGCCTTGAGGAGACCCTTGGCGTCCGCCGGGGTTCCAGGCGCGACCACTTTAAGGCCCGGGATATGCCCGAAGGTCGCCTCGATGCTCTGCGAGTGGTAGAGCGCACCATGCACGCCGCCGCCCCAGGGCGCGCGGATCACCATCGGCAGGTTGAAGTCTCCGGCCGTGCGGTAGCAGAAGCGAGCCGCTTCCTGGATGATCTGGTTCATCGCCGGCGCGATGAAATCGGCGAACTGGATCTCGGCGATCGGCTTCATGCCATTGACGGCCGCACCGATGGCCACGCCAACGATGCAAGACTCAGCCAGGGGCGAGTCGATCACCCGCAGCTCACCGTATTTCTTGAAAAGACCGTCCGTGGCCAAGAAAACGCCACCGCGATTACCCACGTCTTCCCCGATCAGAAAGACGCTCTCGTCGCGCCCCATTTCCTCGTCCATGCCCTCGCGAATCGCCTCGATCACGGTCTTGACCGCCATCAGCCGCGGAGTTCCTTCTTGTAGACGAAGGTCATCAGGTCGTCGGGCGTCGGGTCCGGCGCCTGTTCCGCATACTCGGTCGCCTCGTCGACCTGCACCGTGACGCGATCGGTAATGGCCGCCTCGTGCTCGTCCGTCAGGGTCCCGGCGTCACGCAGGTATCCGGCATATCGCGGGATCGGGTCCTTTTGCCGCCAGATCGCGACCTCCTCCGCCTTTCGATAGCGTTTGTCGTCGTCGTCGCTGGAATGGGCCGTGAACCGGTAGGTCTTGACCTCGATCAGGGTCGGCCCCTCGCCTCGACGGGCCCGCTCGACCGCCTGTCGAGCCACCTCGTAGCAGGCGAGAACGTCGTTGCCATCGACGACCACGCCCGGGAAGCCATAGCCGGCCGCCCGATCGGCGACGTTTGCGATCGCCATCTGGCCCGACTGCGGCACCGAGATGGCATAGCCGTTGTTCTCGCAGACAAAGACGACGGCCAGCTTGTGGATGGCGGCGAAATTCATCGCCTCGTGAGTGTCGCCCTGGCTGGTGCTGCCCTCGCCGAAGTAGACAGCCGTCACCGCATCCTCCTCGCGTTGCTTGGAGGCGAGCGCCACGCCGGCGGCGTGCAGTAATTGGGTCGCCACTGGGCTACCACCCGTCACGATGTGGAGGCGGAAGCTGCCGAAATGGCCCGGCATCTGCCGGCCGGCGCTGTTCGGATCCTCGCGCCGGGCGAAGAAGGAGAGCATCTGGTCGCGGGCTGTCATCCCAAACCAGAGCACGACGCCGGCGTCGCGATAGTAGGGCGCGACCCAGTCGTAGCCCGGCCGCAACGCGGCCGCGGTTCCCACCTGGGCGCCCTCCTGGCCCTGGCAGGAGATGACGAAGGGGGCCCGACCCTGGCGGTTGATCAACCACATGCGCTCATCGACGGCGCGCGCGAGCCGCATCACCTCGTAGATCCGCAACGCCTGCTCGTCGCTCAGGCCGAGCGACCGGTGGCGGCTCTGCCCGCCTTTGGCCTCGACCTCGGTCGTCTTCAGGGCCATCGGTTAAATGTGGATCGCGACGCCGTCGACGGCCAGCGCCGCCTCCTTGACGGATTCCGAGACGGTCGGATGCGGCGCGATGCTCGCCCCGATTTCGAAGGGGGTCGATTCGAGAAGCTTGGCCAGGGCGGTTTCGGCGATCAGCTCGGTGGCGTTGGGACCAAGGATGAAGACGCCAACCAGTTCGTCGGAGTCCGCATCGCTGATGATCTTCACGAAGCCCTCGGTCTCGCCGAGGATGACGCTCTTGGCATTGCCCGCGAGCGGGAATTTCCCGACCTTGACGTTGAGCCCCTGGTCGCGCGCCTGCTTTTCGGACAGGCCGAGACTGGCCACCTGCGGGTAGCTGTAGGTCGCACGCGGCACTCGGTTGTAATCGAGCGGCTTGGGGTTCTTGCCGGCGATGTGCTCCATGATGTGCTCGCCCTCGTAATAGGCGACGTGGGCCAGCAGGAAGTTGCCGATGACGTCGCCGGCGGCGTACACGTTGGGATGCCCGGTGCGGTAGTGCTCGTCGGTCTTGATGTAGCCCTTCTCCACCTGGATGTCCAGCTTCTCCAGGCCGAAGCCGTCGGTGATCCCCTCGCGTCCGACCGCGACCAGCAACCGCTCCCCCTCGATGGTTTGCATTTGGTCGCCGGCTTTGACCGCGACCGTGATCTTCCCATTGGACCGCTTCAGGGTGTCGGGTTGGACCTGCGCGCCGGTGAGAACCTTGATACCGCGCTTACCCAGCACTTTCGCCAGTTGCTGGCCCACCTCGACATCTTCGAGTGGCAGCAGGGTCGGCAGGAACTCAACCAGGGTCACATCCGCCCCGTAGCCGTCGTAGACGCAGGCAAACTCGGTCCCGACCGCGCCGGCGCCGACGATCACGATCGATTGCGGCATCTTGTCGAGGTTGACCGCGTGGTCGCTGTTGATCACGCGATCGCCGTCCATCGTTAGGCCCGGCAGCGACTTGGGCCGCGAGCCGGTCGCCACGACGAGGTTCTTGGCGTTGACCACCTGGCCGCTGTCCTTGACCGTCACGGCGTGCTCGGACTCGATGATGCCCTCGCCTTTGAAGACGGTGACCTTGTTCTTCTTCAGCAGGAACTCGACCCCTCGCCAGAGCTGGTCGACGACCGCTTGCTTGCGCTTCAGCACCACCGGCCAGTCGATCTGGAGGCCGTCGGTTTTCAAACCGAGCGCGGCCGCGGTATGGATCTGGTGCGCCAGCTCGGAGGAATGCAAGAACGACTTGGTTGGGATGCACCCGCGGTGCAGGCAGGTCCCGCCGACCTTCTCCTTCTCGATAACGGCGACCTTGAGCCCGAGCTGGGCTCCACGAATAGCGCCGACATATCCGGCGGAGCCACCGCCGATGACGGCGACGTCGAACGCCTCATCCGGCATACGTCTCGATTGTACCCACCCTCTGGCGGGCCGCCTAAGCCTCCAGCATCGCCAGCGCCGCCGTCAGTTGGAGGTCCTTGCTGAAGTCGTTCGGGGTCTGGTCAACGGCGTATTCGTCCTGGGCGCTGGGTAAGGTCACCGTCTTGTCGGGCGTGATCCCCGTCTTTTCGATCGAGTGGCGATTGGGCGTCAACCACTCGGCAATCGTCAGGTGCAGGTCGCCATCGCGCAAGAGGAAGTCCTGCTGGACCGAGCCTTTGCCGAAGGTCTTGACCCCGACCAGCTTGCCGCGGTTGTGGTCCTTGATCGCGCCGGCCGTGATCTCCGAGGCGCTCGCCGAGTTCTCGTTGACGAGGACGACCAGCGAATTGGTGAACGCGTGGCCGGTGCCGCTGACCTTGCGCACGTCTTCCTTGCCGCCACGTTCGACCAGGATGGTGGTGGTCCCACTGCTGACGAACTCGCTGATGACCTCGTTGGCCTGGTCGACGTAGCCACCCGGATTGTCCCGAAGGTCGAGCAAGACCAGGTTCACCGACCCCTTGAGGTTGTTGGTGAGCGCCTGGTCGAACTCGGTCCCCGTCCGGCTGCCGAACTCGAAGATGCGGACGTACAGGACGCGGTTGTCGAAGATGTGGGTGGCGACGCTGGGCACGTTGATCTCCTGGCGCGTCAGATTGAAGGTCAACGCCTGGCCGTTGCGGGTGACCTGGATCTGCACCTGGGTGTTGGCGGTGCCGCGGATTTTGTTGACGGCCGTGTCGGCGGTCCAACCCTTACTGCTCTGGCCGTCGACGGCCGTGATCACGTCTCCCACCTTGAGTCCGTTTTTTTCCGCCGGGGTACCTGGCAGGATGCTGGCAATCACGATCTGGTCGCCTTTCTGCTCCACCGACGCGCCGATGCCGGCGAACTGCCCGTTGAGGAACGTCTGGTTGGCGTTGTATTCGGCTGGCGTCATGTAGCGGGAGAACTGGTCACCCAGCGCGCTCACCATGCCGGCGGCCGCGCCCTCGGTGAGCTTGACGCCGTTGGCGTTGGGTTTGACGTAGTGCTGCTGGATGGTGGTGAAGACTTCGTTGAGCGCCCCGTAATCGATGTTGGACTTAGGTGCGGTGTAGAGGAGCAATGACTTCGCCCAGTCGGGGGCGTAGGCGCCCAACTGAAACTCGGCAAGGCTGCCGGCGTAGAAGGCCCCAATCGCTACGACGAGCAAAATCGCGATACGTCTGAAGCGGGGCACGAGTCGATTATCGTTCGGACCGGCCGTTGATTCCCTCGCCGATTGCGGGGGAGGGTCAGGGTCGGGGCCCGCGTTATCGATCATGAGGCCGGGAGGTAGGCCAGCGGATCGACCGGCGTGCCGGCCAGGTCGATCTCGAAATGCAGGTGGGGGCCGGTGGAGTTGCCGGTTGATCCCTCATAGCCGATGACGGTGTCCTTATCCACCTGGATGCCGTCGGCAACTGCCCAGCCGGAGAGATGGCCGTACAAGGTGATGAAGCCGCCGGCGTGCACGATTACCACGTAGCGTCCGTAGCCGCATAGCCCGCCGCCCCAGCTGCAGGCCATCGTGAAGTTGTGCACGATGCCGCCGTCCGAGGCGTGCACCGGGGTTCCGTAATCGGTAGAGATGTCGATCCCACTGTGGAAGTGGTGACTTGGACAGGTGGGATCGTACGGTTCGAACGGATAGCTGGTGCAGCCGAAGCCTTGGGTGATGACACCATCGATGGGCCACTTCCATTTACCCGACGAGCGGGCGCGGAAGCTCTCATGGATGAGCGAGGCGATCTGCGCCTGCAAGGCGGCCCGCTGCGCTTCCGCTTCGGCCAGAATCTGCTGGAACTGGGCCTCGATCGCCGCGACCTGCTGCGCGCGCGCCGCCCGCTGGTCGCGCACCGCCTGCAGCTGCGCCTTTTGCTCCTGGACCTGCTTGACGACCTGCGCCTGCTCGGCCTTCTTGGCCTCGAGGTCGGCTTTCATCGCCTCGATCGCGGCTCGTTCCTTCTGCAGCTCGCCGAGTTGACGCCGGTCTTCGCGAACGATGACATTGAAGAAGACGACCCGGTTCATGAGGTCGGTGAAGTTGGCGGCGGAAAAGATGAGTTCGAGACCACTGACCTGTCCGCTTTTGTACATGAGTCGCATCCGGCGGCCGAAGTCGGCGATGTGCCGCGCCAGCTCGTCTTCCTTGAGCGCCAGCTGCTCCTTGGCCTGGTCGACCTGCTGCGCCAGCAGAACCAGCTTCGCCGTCTCCTGATCGATCTGCACCTGCACCGCTTTCAGTTGCGCATCGAGGGCGGCGATCTCGCCCTGCAGCTGGCGTTCCTGGCCGAGCAGCTGCGCGATCTGGGTCTTGGTCACCACGATCTGACCATTGAGCCCTTGTAGCTGGTGCTGCTTGTCGTAGATCGTGTCCGAGACCGTGGTCAGCAGGGCCGCGGTCAGGACTACGATGGCCAGCGCCGTGTGGAAACGCGCTCGGCTCATTGCTTCAGGAACCGCCTGACGCCCAGGTAACTCCCGACGCTGCCAAGCAGGAGCCCGAAGAGGAGCATCGCGGCCAACACGAGCCGGAGGTAGTACTGATCGAAGGAGAGCGGCACGAAGATCAAGACGCTTTGCAGGTTGACGACCGCCGGCCGGTAGCCGAAGCCCACGATCAGCACCGCGACCACGGCGCCGACCACGCCGACGAAGAGGCCTTCGACGATGAACGGCCAGCGCACGAACCAGTCGGTGGCTCCGACCAATTTCATCACCTCGATCTCCTTGCGCCGGAGATAGATGGCGGTGCGGATGGTCAACATGATGATGAAAACCGACAGCCCGGTCAGTCCGACAATCAAGACCAGGCCCGCGATGCCGGCGACCCGCGCGAGCAGAATGATCTTGTCGATGACGTTCGGCTCGTAGTTCGTGGACGGCGACTTGTCGACGAGAGGCGAGTTGCGGACCTCCTGATCGATCGCGCCCAGGTCGCGGATGTCTCTGACCGTGACGTCGAGGCTGGCCGGGAGAGGGTTGGTGCCCAGCGTGTCGATCACGCTTGGGTCCAGCGCCGGCAGCTGCCGGAACCGCGCCATCGCCTGGTCCTTGGACACGTAGGTGACGGCGGTCACGCGCGGGTCACTCTCCAGGTGAAGTTTGAAATCCATCGCGCTGCTGAGCGGCGTCGTATCCGCAAGGTAGACGGAGATGGCGCTCGCCTTGGTCTTTTCGAGCGCCACGATCTGGTCGAGCGAGTGCAATACCAGGAGCAAGCTGCCCAACGCCAGCAGCACGACCCAGACGATGAGGACGCTAGCGATGCTGACGGCAGCATTGCGCCAGAAGTTCTGCCACGCGCTGCTGAAGGCGAAGTCAACGCGATTCCAGAGCCGGTGCATGGTACCCTCCTGCATCTTCGTCTCTGACAATCTGTCCACTCTCGATCGCAACCACGCGCCGGCGCATGACGTCGACGATTTCGCGGTTGTGCGTCGCCATCAAGACGGTGGTCCCGCGCGCATTGATCTGCAGCAGGAGCTGGATGATTTCCCAGGAGGTCGCCGGGTCGAGGTTCCCGGTCGGTTCATCGGCGAGGAAGATCCGCGGATCATGGACGAGCGCCCGCGCGATCGCGACCCGCTGCTGCTCGCCACCCGAAAGCTGATCGGGGAATTTGTTTTCTTTTCCTTCGAGGCCGACGATGCTGAGCACCTCTTCGACTTTCGGCTTGAGGTGGCGCAGGGCGCCTTCGGTCACGCGCAGGGCGAAGGCGACGTTCTGGAAGACGCTGAGGTTGGGAAGCAGCTTGAAATCCTGAAAGACCATGCCGATCTTGCGCCGAAGGTAGGGCAGGTGGCGGCGCTTGAGGCGGCTCAGGTCCTGACCTTCGACGTGGATCTTGCCGGCGGTGACCTTCTCCTCGCGGATCAAGAGCCGGACCAGGGTCGACTTGCCGGCGCCGCTCGGTCCGACCAGGAAGACGAAGTCCTGCTTGGGGATGACGAGCGTGACGTCGCGCAGCGCCACCGTGCCATTCGGATATTTCTTGTGCACGCCCTGAAGGCTGATCTGCGGCACAGCCGGCATCACCGTGGCCATGCGTACCTGCTCTGGCAGCGTCGTCGGTGTCGGCTGGGTTGTGACTGTTGCTGGCACGTGAACAAATCCATTCCGAAAGCCGTGGCCGCGACGGGCCGGGCCCTAAGGGGCCGAATAACTCCGGAAGTATAGGTCATCTCGTCGCGGATTGCTGCCTCGCTTCACTCTGGGTCCAAAGCCGCCGGACTCCCTCTTTATACTCAGGCGAATGCCCAACCCGGCCGTCCCACTGCTGCGCATCGAGCGGGGCGAGGTCGAGGAGGGAGTGCAGCGCGGTCACCTCGCGGCAGTCGACCCTGAAGGCAAGGTCATCGCCTTCAAGGGCGATCCCAGGCGGCTGACGTACTTCCGCTCGTGCGCGAAACCGTTCCAGGGGATTGCCGCCTTACGCACCGGCATCGTTGAGCGATTTGACCTGACGGCCGAGCACGTTGCGATCATCTGCGCCTCCCACAATGGCGAGCCCCGCCACGTCGCGGTGGTTCGCGACCTCCTCGCCCACGCGGGGATCGACGAGTCCGCGTTGCAATGCGGCGCCCACTGGCCGTACGACGAGGCGGCGGCGAGCGTTGTCCGGCGCGAGATGGACGAACCGCTGGCGGTCTTCAACAACTGCTCGGGGAAACACAGCGGCATGCTGGCGGCCGCCCGCGTGCTGGAGGCGCCGCTCGGGAGTTATCTCGAGCCCTCCCATCCGGTACAGCGGCGCATCCGACAGGTGGTCGAGGAATTTACTGGCAGCGCGACCGCCGACATCGTCTACGGCATCGACGGCTGTAGCGCGCCCAACGCCGCCGCCCCACTCTCCGCGATGGCGCGCAGCTTTGCCCGCATCGTGACCTCGGACGACGCGGCAGCGAAGACCGCGGTCGAGGCGATGACGACCCACCCGTTCCTGGTTGGTGGGACCAGGCGCTTCGACACAGCCTTGATGGAGGTCACCGATGGCCGGTTGCTGGCCAAAGGCGGCGCCGCCGGCGCGCACTGCACCGCCGACCGGCGGTCGGGTGTCGGCCTCGCCCTCAAGCTGGATGACGTGGATGGCACCTGGCTCTCGGCTGCCGTCATGGCGGCCCTCACCGACCTGGGCTGGCTTGCACCGGCCGAGCAGCAGGCCCTCGATCGGTTTGCCCATCCCACACTGCGAAACCACAAGGGCCTCGAGGTCGGGCGCGTAACGGCCGTGTAACGCCGGGCGTGACTGGCCTGTTTCTTCGGTTATATCGCCGTGCGTCGAATCCTGGGCTGGCCTGATCCGCGGCAGGTGACGGTCAGCGCCTTGATCGCGCTGCTGCTGGCCGTCTACACCTACCTCTACCTGCTGCCCCTCCTCGGCCCCCATGCGCCCCGTGCGGACGACTTCCAGGACTACCTGTTCGCGGCGCACCAGCTCGCCAGCGGCGGCGACCCCTACGCCAACTTCATCCGCAACCACGTGCCCTGGGACTGGTCGCTCAGCAGCGGCTATCTCTACCCGCCGGCGTTCGCGGTCTTCCTGATTCCGTTGACCTGGGTCTCAAACGACCTGGCGGTGCGCATCTGGCTGGTCCTGATTCAGGCGGCGGTCGCCGCCAGCCTGTTGATCGTGTATGGCGTGATCGGCCGCCCACGGCGCGGCGAGCTCCTCTGCCTGGCGGCAGTGATGACGACCTTCTTTCCGCTGGCGAGCAGCGTGCTGACGGGAACGATGAACTCGTTGCTGTTATTGCTCCTCACCGGCGCCTGGGCTACCTGGCAGCGACGCCAGGACGTCACGAGCGGAGTGCTGATCGGTGCCGCGGCGGTTTTCAAGCTTTTTCCGCTTGCCCTCCTCCCCTATCTCGCCTGGCGGCGGCACTGGAAGCTGCTCGCCGCTGTCGGCGTGACCGGCCTGGCCGGACTGGTGCTGGGCCTGGCGGTGACCAGCTTCGACCATAACCTCTATTACTTCCGCGACATGCTGCCGCACCTGGCGGCTGGGACCGGCTACCGCGAAAACCAGTCGCTGGCGGGCTTCACCGCTCGCATCTGCCAGCCTTCCACCGCCAACGCCGGGGGCAGCGCCGGCTGGTGCGGGCGGGCGCTCGACTGGCCGCTGGTGCTGTTCCTGCTGTTCATCGTGCTGCGCGCGACCTCGCGACCGACGCGCTCGGGGTTGGAGTTTGCGCTCGCGGTCACCACCCTGCCACTGATCAGCAGCGTGGCCTGGAGCTTCCACCTGGTGGTCCTGATCCTGCCGATCGCCCTCATGATCCGGCAGGCGTTTACCGGCGCGATGTCGCGGCGCGCGGGGCGCTTCCTGTTGGCGGCGTGGCTCTGTTTCTCCGTGGGGCCCGCGTTGCACTACCTGCTGATCTATCATCCCCTGCCGCAGCTACCAGGCATTCTCGAGGTAATCCCGGATGGCGTAACAAAGCTCTTCGGCGAGGCCTACCTGATCGGGACCGTGATCGTCTTCGGCAGCGTCTGGGTGGCCCTGCGCAACCAGCGTCGGCTCGAGTCGCGGACAGATCTTCTCGCCCCGGCGGCCTAAGGTGGCTTTCGGACGATCGGTGCGCCTGGTTTCGTGGGACCATCCGTACCCCTTTAAGGCTTCGTCCGTTGAGCCGAGATGAGCAACCCTAAGCGGAGAGGGCACACTTTGCCAACTGATCCGGTTTGGTGGAGCTCCCGGCTCTGGATCGCTGGCCTGATCGGGTTCGTTCTGCTGGCGTCGATTGTTGCCTTGGTCCTCGAAGATCGTTTCGGCCCAATTGACCCGACGGATCCTGGATGGAAAGCCAGAGTCGTAAATGATTTAGGAATTCCTATTGATGTCAAGAGCTCCGCAGTTGATCTCAAGCTGGCACCCGGCGCGAGCGATATCTTTGCGTCTCCTGGTCCAGGCCGGCTCAACTTTGTCCTGGTAATCACTGACCAACGAGGGCGTATCCTGGGATGTCTGGCCGTTTCGGGCAATAAGCAGCGGACAGTCGAGCTAAAGGCGTCCAATCTGGGGCCATGCCCAGGATAGTCTCGCGTCCGCCATCCGCCGGACCTAGGCCGCCTGCCCTTCCCGACCCGCGTCGAGGCGGAGGTAGGCTTCCATGAAGTTGTCGAGGTCGCCGTCGAGGACGGCCTGGACGTTGCCAACCTCGACGCCGGTGCGGTGGTCCTTGACCAGCGTGTAGGGATGCAGCACGTAACTGCGGATCTGGCTGCCCCATTCGTTGGACTGGTGCGCGCCCTTCAGCTCCTGGCGCTGCTCTGATCGCTGCTGCTCGCGCAACGCCACCAGGCGTGAGCGCAGCACCTTGAGCGCGAGCTCGCGATTCTTGATCTGCGATCGCTCGTTCTGGCATGTCACGATGATGCCGGTTGGCAGGTGCGTCATTCGGACGGCCGACGAGGTCTTGTTGACGTGCTGGCCGCCGGCGCCACTCGATCGGTAGACGTCGACCTTCAAGTCTTCGGGCCGGATCTCGATATCGCCGTCATCCTCGATCTCCGGGATCACCTCGACCAGCGCGAACGAGGTGTGCCGCCGGTGAGCCTGGTCGTAGGGCGAGAGCCGCACCAGTCGATGCACGCCGCGCTCGGCGCGCAGCCAGCCGAAGGCCCGCTTGCCTGAGACGCGGATCGTCACGCTCTTGTAGCCCGCCTCCTCCCCGGGTGACTCGTCGATGATCTCCGCCGGCATCTTGTTGCGCTCCGCCCAGCGCAGGTACATCCGGAGCAGCATCTCGGCCCAGTCCTGTGAGTCGGTGCCACCGGCGCCCGCGTGGATGCTGACCAGCGCGGGATTGTCCGCATAGGGGTTCGCGAACAGCAGGTCGACCTCCTGCCGGCTGACATCCGCATCCAGCGCGGCGAGGTCCTGGCGAAGGGTGTCTTCCAGATGGGCGTCGTTCTCGGCGATCGCCATCTCGGCGAGCCCGATCACGTCCTTCGCGCGGGTTTCCAGCTTTCGCCAGCCGGAGACCTCATCGCGCAGTCCCTTGGCTTCCTGCGCGAGCCGTTGCGCGCGCGGCGGATCCTGCCAGAGGTTGGGGTCGTTTAGGTCGTTCTGGAGCGCGTCGAGGCGCGCGGCCTTCGCAGGAAGGTCAAAGATGCTCCTGGAGCTGAAGAATCTTCTTCAGCAGGTCGTTCGCGTGGTCGAGGATCTCTTCCATTTGTTAGTTTCCGTGGCAATTCTTGAAGCGCTTACCGCTGCCGCAAGGGCAGATGTCGTTGCGTCCGACGCCGGCAAAGTTCAGCGATTGCGGCCGCCGGAATGGGGGCCGCACGGGCGCCGCTGGCGTCGCCGCATCAGGCTTCACAACCTTGGTGTTGGCGCCCTTGCTCGGCACGCTCTTCTTCTTAGCCATCGCCCGAAATCCTACCCGAACCCGGGCATTCTTGAACCTGCCGACGTTCCCGAGTAAGCTTGCCCGGAGGGAGATTCGGTGATCGACAGGACGAAGCTGCCCGACGATCTATGGGTCCGGATGACCTGGGCCCCAAAGGATGCTGCGGGGATCCAGGAACGGCCCATCACCCTGGTCAGCGACCGCAGACGATGGCTGATCGGCCTCATACCCGTGGGACTTGCGGGCCTGCTCCTGATCGCGCTCGCGCTTCTCCATGCCCCATTGGTCGCACTGATCATCCCCATCCTCGTTTCCCTGGTGGGCGCTCGATACGCCGCCAGCGGTTCCGCCGGCTACTACGAGGTTCGCGAGGACGGAACCCTGGGCGACTTCCTCGGGCGCAAGGCGCCAATCGGCCTCAGCGAAATGCGCCGAACGAAGGCCTGAGGAGGAGTCAGCCCAGGCCTAGCGGCCGTGGCACTTCTTGTACTTCTTGCCGCTGCCGCAGTAGCAGGGGTCGTTGCGACCGATCTTCCCCGCCGGCGTCTGCGCCGGATTCGTCCCCCCGTTGCCGCCTCCGGCAACCGGCTCAATTGAGCGCGTCCGACCCATGACCGATGGCGGTGGCGGCGGCGGTGCCGGCGGCTCGTTGACGAGCTGCACCCGAAAGACGGTGGAGGCGATGTCGAACTGGATGTCGTTGAGCAGCTCCTGGAAGGCCTGGAAGGCTTCGTTCTTGTACTCGACCAGCGGGTCCTTTTGTCCAAAGGCTCGCAGCCCGATCCCCTCCTTGAAGTGCTCCATCATCGTCAGATAGCTGATCCACTTGGAGTCGATGGTCTTCAGCACCACGAACTGCTCGACCTTGCGCATCATGGGCGCGGTCATCTCGGCTTCTTTGGCCTCGTACGCCTTCTGCGCGTACTCCATCAGCCGCTCGACGACCGCCTCCTTGGTCTCGCCGAACTCGTCCGCGGCCAGCTCGCTGTATGGGGGCAAGGGGAAGACGAGGCTCAGCTGCGAGACGAGGCCTTCGATGTCCCAGTTGTCGGGATGGCGGGACTCGCAGCGCTCGTTGACCGCGTCCTCGACCACCTTCCGCACCCAGGAGAGCACGAGTTCGCGCAGGTCGACCCCCTCGAGGACTTTGCGGCGCTCGCCATAGATGATTTCGCGTTGCTTGTTCATGACGTCGTCGTACTCGACGAGGTAGCGGCGGGCGTCGAAGTTGTGCCCCTCGACCTTGGTTTGCGCGCCCTCGATCTGGCGCGACACCATGCGCGATTCGATCGGCTCGTCGTCGGCGACGCGCAGCATGTTCATCATGCCCTTGATGCGGTCGCCACCGAAGATGCGCATCAGGTCGTCGTCGAGCGCCAGGAAGAAGCGCGAGGAACCCGGGTCACCCTGCCGGCCGGCGCGGCCGCGGAGCTGGTTGTCGATGCGACGGCTCTCATGGCGCTCGGTGCCGACGATGTGCAGGCCGCCGCCAGGCGCCACGCCGGGACCGAGCACGATGTCGGTGCCACGGCCGGCCATGTTGGTGGCGATCGTCACCGCGCCGGGCTGACCAGCATTGGCGACGATCAGCGCCTCGCGCTCGTGCTGTTTGGCGTTGAGCACTTCGTGACGGACGCCTCGCTTTTCCAGCAGGCGCGCCAGCCGCTCCGACTTCTCAACCGAGACGGTCCCGACCAGCACGGGGCGGCCCTGGCCGGCTGTCTCCTGGATCTCGTCAGCGACTGCGTTGAACTTGGCCTCCTCGGTCTTGTAGATGAGGTCGGGGCGATCGTCCCGGATCATCGGTTTGTGGGTTGGGATGACGACGACCTGGAGCTTGTAGATCTTGTCGAACTCCTCGGCCTCCGTTACCGCGGTTCCCGTCATGCCGGCGAGCTTGGTGTAAAGCCGGAAATAGTTCTGGTAGGTGATGGTGGCCAGCGTCTGGGTCTCCTGCTGGACCTTGACGCCCTCTTTGGCTTCGACCGCCTGGTGCAGCCCGTCGGCCCAACGCCGGCCGGGTTGCTGGCGGCCGGTGAACTCGTCGACGATGATCACTTCGCCGTCCTTGACCAGGTAGTCACGGTCGCGGTGATAGAGCGTGAACGCCTTGAGCGCCTGATTGATCTGGTGCGCCTCGTCGACGTGCTCCAACTCGTAGACGTTCTTGATGCCGGTCCAGCGCTCGATCTTGGCGATGCCTTCCTCGGTGAGGGCCGCCGACTTGGTCTTTTCGTCGACGGTGTAATCGTCGGCCGCCAGTCGCGGAATCAGCTTGGCGTACTGGTAGTACTTCTCCGTCGACTCCTGGCCCTGGCCGGAGATGATGAGCGGCGTGCGCGCCTCGTCGATCAGGATGCTGTCGACCTCGTCGACGATCGCGAAGTTCAGGCCACGCTGCACGCACTGCGAGAGGTCGACCGCCATGTTGTCGCGAAGGTAGTCGAAGCCGAACTCGCTGTTGGTGCCATAGGTGATGTCGGCCTGGTAGGCCTCGGCCCGGGTCACCGGGCGTAGATGCTGCAGGCGAGGATCGGGGTGCGTCTCATCCAGATAGTCGGGGTCGTACACCAGTGACATCTCGTGACCGATGACCGCCACGCTCATTCCGAGCGCCTGGTAAATCGGCGCGTTCCAGCCGGCGTCGCGCCGCGCCAGGTAGTCGTTGACCGTGATCAGATGCGCGCCCTTACCCTCCAGCGCATTCAGGTAGAGCGGCAGCACGGCGACCAGCGTTTTCCCCTCGCCGGTCTTCATCTCGGCGATGGTCCCCTGGTGCAGCACGATGCCGCCGACCAGCTGCACATCGAAGGGCCGCAACCCAATGGTGCGCCGGCTGGCCTCGCGCACGACCGCGAAGGCCTCCACCAGCACGTCGTCGAGCTGCTCGCCGTTCGCCAGCCGCTCGCGGAACTCCGCGGTCTTGGCCTTGAGCTCCTCGGGGGCAAGCTTTTCGATCAGCGGCTCGAGCTCGGTGATTTCGGCGACCCGTTCGAGGTGCCGCTTGACCTCGCGCGCGTTGGGATCGCCTAAGACTTTGGTAAGAACGCTCATTGATTACACGCTGGGTTGCAACCAGTAAGCATACCCGCCGACCCGCCACCCAAACGGGCGCTCTGCGTCAACTCAGGTCGGCTTCGACCAGGCCGAGGGTCCCATCGTTGCGCCGATAGAGCAGGTTGAGCTCCTGGGTGTCCTCGTTGAGGAAGAGGAAGAACGCGTGGCCCAGTTCGTCCATCTGGTCGCGGGCCTGCTCCTCAGAAATGGGCTTCAGCTTGAAGCGCTTGATCTTGGCCACCCCATTCGACCGCACCGCGCTGTTGGGGGCCTCGGCGGACGTCGCACCGGTGGCTGCGGCGGGCCTGGAGCGGCGGTGGTCTTTGAGCTTTTCCTTGTGCTGGCGGATCTGCCGGTCCAGCTTGTCGACCACCAGGTCGATGGCTTCGTTCATGTGCGCGGCCGACTGCACCCCTTTCAAGATGTTCCCGGTCCGCCCGGTCACGTGCACGGTGAGCTCGGCGACCTTGACGTCCTCGAGGCTCTTGTTCCGCTCCGTGCTGAGCTCCATGCGCGCTTCGAGGATGTGGTCGAAATGGCGCGTCAGCTTTTCCAGCTTGGCCTGCGCGTAGGCCTTTATGCGGGGGTCGGCCGCGTTCTTCTTGGCCTGGATCAAGATCTCCATTCACTGCCTCCCGGCGAGATCTTTGTGGACAGGAGTATACCCGCCGGAGGCGCAGTTACACGGTGACAGTAGCGGCCGGTTGCTGCGGCGCCGGTGTCCTCCAGCGTGCCGGTCGCGGCGACCGGAGTCGCACGCTCCCGTTGCACTTTTCCGGACGCGCCGCTGCCCGGCCGAAGCTAAAGATGCGCGCTCCGCGCGCGTGCCGGTCTGCGCCAGAGCGCAGCCCGGCCGTTTTTTAGAGGTTTAGTGCCCGCGTTCGTTGGCCCGGCGATCGGGGAAGACGCGCGAGAGTTCCGGCGGGATCGGCACCCCGGCCGCGAACAAGCGGTCCATGATGTGCGGGCGGATGCCGGTGGGACGGAAGACGCCGGTCATCGTGCCTTCTTTGTCCGCGCCGTGCGACTCGTAGAGGAAGATTTCCTGCATCGTGATGGTGTCGCCTTCCATGCCGGTGATCTCGGTGATGCTGCTCACTTTGCGCTGACCGTCGCGCATCCGGGAGAGCTGCACCACCAGGTCGATGGCCGAGGCCACCTGCTGGCGGATGGCCCGCATGGGCAGGTCGATGCCCGCCATCAGCACCATCGTCTCCAGCCGGGACAGCGCATCGCGCGTGGTGTTGGCGTGGAGCGTGGTCAGCGACCCGTCATGCCCGGTGTTCATCGCCTGCAACATGTCGAGCGCTTCTCCGGCACGGCACTCGCCGACGACGATGCGGTCCGGACGCATCCGGAGGGCGTTGATCACCAGGTCGTGGATCGCGACCCGATTCTCGCCGTTGAGGTCGGGCGGCCGCGCCTCCATCCGGCAGACATGCTCCTGGTGGAGCTGCAACTCGGCGGCGTCCTCGATGGTGACGATGCGCTCCGTCGGCGGGATGAACGAGGACGCCACGTTGAGGAGCGTCGTCTTCCCAGTGCCGGTACCGCCCGAGATGATGAGGTTGGCGCGCGCCATGACGCAGGCCTTGAGGAAGCCAACCGCCTCGTTGGTGATGGTGCCGAAGTTGACGAGGTCCTCCGCCTGGTAGGGATCGCGGGAGAACTTTCGGATGGTGAGCATCGGCCCGTCCAGCGCGATCGGCGAGATGACGGCGTTCACACGGGAGCCGTCGAGGAGGCGGGCGTCCACCATCGGGGTCCGGAAGTCGATCCGGCGACCGACCGCGGAAACGATGAAGTCAATCACGCGCAGCAGGTGGTTCTCGTCGTCGAACTTGCGATCGGTGAGCAGGATCTTGCCGTTGCGCTCGACGTAGATGTTTTCATGGCCGTTGACCATGACTTCGGTCAGGCTGTCATCGAGGACCAGGTCGCGGATTGGCCCCAGGGCCTCGTAATACCGACCAAGCTCGTCCTGCGAAACCTCGGACGCATTGACCATCTAGTCACAATCCCCCAAATCAGAGATTCGCGGACAGGCGGACTGTCCCGGGGCGTGTAACGGGGGACGCCGGCAAAGTTTGCGCGACCGCCAGCACCAGAAAGGCGCCGATCGAGCCTCCCGCTTCGGCCACCACCCGGGCTACGGCGTCGAGCGTAGCCCCGGTGGTGCACACGTCATCGACCAGCCCCAGGCCGTGCGGCGGCGGCTGCGGGCCGGTCCACCGGAAGGCGCCCGCCATGTTGCCCAGCCGTTCCGCCTGCCCCAGCCCCACCTGGGCCGGCGTCGGGCGTAGGCGGGACAGGCCGCCGATCACCGGCACCCGCAGGCTGGCGCTAAGACGGACGGCCAGCCGCTCGGCCTGGTTGAAGCCGCGCTCGCGCTGGCGGCGTGGGTGGAGGGGCACGAAGGTCAACGCCGGCAGCGTCAGGCCCGAGGCGATGGTCGCCCGGCTCAGCGGCTGCGCCAGGCTGGCCGCCAGCTGCGGCCGCGCACGGTATTTATAGGTATGGATGGCGGCCTGCAGTGGACCGGCCAGGCGGCCCGCGGCCACGAGCGGGATTCCGTGCAGGCTGCTGACGGGGACGGGCTCGATGCTGGCGGCGCAGGACGGGCAAAAGTGCTGGCCGTGACGGCCACACCCGCCGCAGCGCGGCGGAAAGATCAGGTCGAGCAGGCGCACGTCAGGCGGCGGCGAGCAGCTGGTCGCCGGCCTTGATCGCGTGGCGGCGGATGGTGCCGACCGGCAGCTCGGCGACCTTGTCCGCTCCCCACACCAGGGGCACCAGGCCGATCCAGGGCAGCAGACGCTCGTAGGTCTTCAGCACGACGCCCTTCTTGTCGACGAAGACGGCATCGATCGGAAAGCGCATGAACATCATGTGGATGCCATTGCAGCCGTGAATCAACAGTCCCCCGTTCTCGGGCAGCCGCGACCGACCCATCAGCCCAACGCCGCGAGCGATGAAATTACTCGCGACTTCCAGGGGCTGCGCGACGATCGTCCCGTCCTGTTTTGTCAGTCGCAAAACTCTTAGTCCGTATTATACGGGCTTTTAGCCCTTGTGCTGGAAGGTGTGGATGATGATGATGACGGCCGGCCCCATCAGCACGATGAACAGGGTCGGGAAGATGCAGCCGATCATCGGGAAGAGCATTTTCAGCGGCGCCTGGGCCGCCTGCTCCTCCGCGCGCTGACGGCGGCGGCGCCGCATTTCTTCCGACTGGATACGTAGCACTTTCGCGATACCAACGCCGAGCTGCTCGGACTGGATCAACGCCTGGATGAAGGTGTGCAGCTCCTCGACGCCGGAGCGGCGGCCCATTTCGTCGAGGGCTTCCAGGCGCGGCCGGCCGAGCCGGATCTCGTTGAGGACCTGGGCGAATTCGTCCGACAGCGCGTTCTTGAACTTCTCCGTCAGGCGGCCGATGGCGGCGTCGAACCCGAGGCCGGCCTCGACCGAGATGGTGAGCAGGTCGAGCGCGTTGGGGAGCGCGAGGCGCAGCTCTTTCTGGCGCCCCTTGATCTTGTTGTTGAGCCAGACGTCTGGAAGGAAGCGGCCGAGCACGAAGCCGATGCCCAGGCCAGCGGCCTTGAGCGGGAGGGCGGTGACACCCAACACCCCGACCAGGGCGAGGACGACGAGCGCGATGATGATGCCGGCGATCACCTTGACGACCTCGAAGCCGTTGACGCTCAGACCGTAGGGTCGGCCGGCCAGGTTGATCTTGTTCTGCAGGACGATCTGCTGGTTCTTGCCCATGCGGGCGGTCAGGAAGCTGCCCAGGCGCTCCAGCGCCGGCTTGATGAAGCGCTCGCTGAAGGGCAGCGAGAGCTCGATTTCGTCGAGCGTCAGGTTGTGGTCGCGATACTGCGAGAGCCGTTCCGCGATCAGGTCCTGTCGGGGCTTGGCGGTCACGGCCTGCATCGCGATGATGATGCCGCTGAAGGCCAGGAAGGCGAAGACGATGGTAAATATGCTCATTCGCTACACCTGGATGTTCGTGATTTTCGAGATGATGCCGTAGCCGATCGCGATCGAGACCAGGCCCATCCCGATCAGGACGTAGCCGAGCCATTCGTGGAAGAGGGGCGTGATGTAGCTGGGCGAGATGAAGGTCAGGATCAGGGCCAGCGCGAAGGGCAGGCCGGTGATGATGTAACCCGAGGCGCGCGCTTGCGCGGTCAGGGTGCGAATCTCGCCCTGGATCCGGATGCGCTCCCGGATGGTGAAGGCGATGGTGTCCAGGATCTCGGCCAGGTTGCCACCGACCACGCGGTGGATCTGCACCGCGGTGACCATCAAGTCGAAGTCTTCGGATTCGATCCGTTTGACCATGTGCTGCAGGGCATCGTCGACCGAGACACCCAGGTTCATTTCGCGGACGGCGCGGCTGAACTCATCGGCCATCGGCGGCGACGAGCTCTTGGCGATGGTTGCCATCGCCTGGGCGAAGGAGTAGCCGGCTTTCAGGGCGTTCGACAGCAGGACGATGGTGTCGCCCAGCTGGTTGTTGAAGGCTTTCAGGCGGCGGCGCTGGCGGAACTTGAGAAAGAACCCGGGCAGGAAATAGCCGGCCGGGACGCCCACGAGGGCCAGGACCGGGTTGTGGAAGCGCAGGAAGAGAACCGCGCAGAGGAGAACGATCAGACCGATGATCAGCATGACGTACTCCGAGACGCGGAGCTTGATGTCGGCCTTGGCCAGTTCCTCGGTCAAGCGCGACGAGCGCCCGCCCTTGTTGCGCGTCATGCTCTTGTTCAGGCCTTCGGTGAAGTTCTCGAAGAAGCCACCCTTTTTCTTTGCCGCCGCGCCGGCCTCGGGGTTGTAGGAGTCCATGTGCAGGTCGGTCTCGCTGGTCACCTGCCGGTTCGACATCAGGGCCATCACGACGATCAGGGCGCCGATCGCCGCCATGGCCGCGAAGAGGAGTTGGATCGACACTTAGTTGCCTCCTTTTCCTTCTGGATCCGGCACCGGGGTGAAGAGGTCCTTGGACACGCCTTCGCCCGACGACTGCAAATGGTCGAAATACTTCGGAATGATGCCGGTGGCCGTGAAGAAGCCATGCACCTTGCCGTCTTCGCTGACGCCTGTCTGTTTGAACACGAAAATGTCCTGCACCTTTATCTGGTCGCCGTGCAGTCCGAGCACTTCGCTGACGGCGATGATTTTTCGCGACCCATCCCGCAAGCGACTCTGCTGCACGATGACGTTTATGGCGGATGAGATCTGCTCCCGGATCGCCCGGGACGGCAATTCTGCGCCCGCCATCAACACCAACGTTTCTAGGCGGTTCAAACTGTCGCGTGGCGAGTTTGCGTGAATAGTCGTCAACGATCCGTCATGGCCTGTATTCATCGCCTGGAGCATGTCGAGCGCCTCGCCGCCGCGGCACTCGCCGACCACGATCCGATCGGGGCGCATCCGGAGGGCGTTGACGACCAGGTCGCGGATGGCGATGCGGCCACGGCCTTCGACCGTCGCCGGTCGTGACTCAAGCGTTACAACGTGCTCCTGGTTGAGCTGGAGCTCGGCGGCGTCCTCGACGGTCACCACCCGTTCCTCCTCGGGGATGAAGCTGGAGAGCACGTTGAGCGTGGTGGTCTTGCCCGAGCCGGTTCCGCCCGACACCAGCATATTGAGCCGTGACCGGACGCAGGCCTGGACGAATTTGGCCATCGGCTCGGTGAAGCTGCCGAACTTAATCAGGTCGCTGACCTGGTAGGGGGTCTTGGAGAACTTTCGGATGGTCAGGATCGGCCCGTTGAGCGAGAGCGGCGGGATGATGACGTTGACGCGGGACCCGTCCTTGAGCCGGGCGTCGACCATCGGGGACCCCTCATCGATGCGCCGCCCGATAGTCGAGACGATGCGGTCGATGACCCGGCGCAGCTGGTCCTCGCTTTCGAACTGAACGGTGGAGAGCGTCAGCTTGCCCTTGTGCTCGACGAAGATCTGGTCCGGCCCGTTGACCATGATCTCGGTGATGGATGGATCGCTGATCAAGGCCTCGATCGGGCCGAGCCCGAGGAAGTCGTTCAGCACCGAGTCGAGCAGACGAGCCTTTTCCGGCTTGGTCAGGGACAGTCCCATTTCGGCCACCACCGCGTTGAGCGCCTCGGTGATGCGTTCCGCTCGCTGGGCGCGGTCCTCGTCTTCCCCCTCGTCGATGTTCTCGATCAGCCGCGCTTGGAGCCGGTTCTTGACCCGCTCGGCCTGCTGCTCGAAGGGCGTGCGAGCGCGGCCGCCGGCGGCGACCGCCTGCCGCACCGCGCCGACCCCGGCCTGAGGGACGAACGCTCCCTCGGGAACCGCGTTCGGGTCCGGACCCTGTTGTTTCTGGACGCGGTCGAGCAGCCCCATGCGGTTCAGGCCTCCCGTTCCGTCATCACAAATGGACGCACTTGGGTCACGGAACGTAGCACGACACGGCGGGCCGTAGCCCGAGAATTCATCTCATCCTTCCTAACGGCGGGCGAACAGACCCTTGCGGGGTTTCTTCTCGGCGCTCTCGGGTTCGGGCGTCGCCGTCGGCGCCGGTAGGAGCTTGGCGACCAGCTCGCGGATCCGCTGGCTGATCTCGGACTCGGGATGGGTGGTGACGAAGGGATTCCCGCGGTTGATCGAGTTGATGACCAGCTTGGGATCGTTCGGGATCTGGCCGGCGATCGGGAATCGGAGGTTGGCCTCCACGCTCTCCTTGTTGAATTCGGAGTGGGCGTCCGACTTGTTGAGCAGCAGCACCACCCGATCCGGAGAGATCGAGAGCGAGTCGAAGATCTTCAGCGCCAGCTTGGTGTTCTTGATCGCGGGGATGCTCAGTGACGTCACCACCACGACTTTGTCCGCGTGGTCGAGCACCTCGAGGTTGATCTCCCCGAGGTGGGCGCTGCTGTCGACGATGATGTAGTCGAACATCTTGCGCAGCTCGCTGAAGATCCGCCGCACGTGGTCGACCGTCACCAGGTCGGCCAATTCGGGGCTGATCGGCGCCAGCAAGACCTTGATCCCGAAGGGGCCGTCCACCATGATTTCCCGGATGAATTCCTGGTCCATGTGGTCGATGTTCTCGATCAGGTCGGTGATCCCCTGGGAGTGGTCCAGGTTGAGGAGCACCCCGATGTCGCCGAACTGCAGGTCGAGATCGACCAGCGCCACCTTGCCCTTGGTCTCGTTCGCCATCGAGACGGCGAGGTTGGCGGCGATCAACGACTTCCCGACGCCGCCCTTGCCCGAATAGAAGAAGAAGACCTGTCCCCGCTCCCCCCGTGGCTTCGTCTCACCGTCGGGCGGGGCAGTCGGCGCTTTTTCCGCCGTCCCGGTGGTCTTGGCGAGAAAGGATTCCTTCTTCTGCTCCAGCTGGTAGACGCGCCGGATGCTGGCGATCAGTTCGTCGCCGCTGAAGGGCTTGATCAGGAACTCTCGGGCCCCCGATTGCATCGCCCGGCGCAGGTAGTCGCGCTCGCCCTGGACGGACATGATGATGACCGGCGAGCCAGAGACCTCCTGGGCCAGCTGCTCGGTTGCCTGGATCCCGTCCATGATCGGCATGTTGACGTCCATCAGGACGATGTCCGGGGCCAGCTTCTTGGCTTGCTCGACGCCTTCCTTGCCGTTGGCCGCCGTGCCGACGACCTGGATGTCGGGCTCGAAGGAGAGCAGCTTCTGGAGATTGTCCAGGGTGCTCAAGATGTCGTCCACGATCAGGACTTTGATTTGCTCGCTCATGCGGTCATCTCGCTAAAGACGGCACCCCGCGAAATCTTCCGATTTCGCGGGGTACCTGTCAACGTTTTTCCTGTAGGCGTCTAGTGAAGGCGGAAGGTCGTGATGAAACTCTGGTCGGTAGTGGCCGACGTATCGGCGTCTGGCACATCGTAGTCTTTGACCGACTTGAGGACGTACTTGTAGTTGGTGTTGTCGAGCAAGTACTTGAGGTCCTCGGCTTGCTTCAAGGTCACGATGACGGTCAAGCTCGACGAAATCCCGCGGGTGTTCGCCGAGCCCGCCGGGCCAACCCGGATGACGTGAAGGTTGGTGAAGGTCGTCTTCGTATACGGTTTTGCGTTGGCGGGATTGGTACCGGCGGGATAGATCGATGCCGTGATGATGATGTCGATCCGGTCATCCGGCTGGATGTAGCCACCGGCGCCGACGAGCTCGCCAGTCGGGATCTGCATGGCGACCATGCCGGCCGGGATGGGCAGGAACGCCTGCTTGGCCGCTTGCACGCTACCCGCGTCGGCCACGATGTCGTAGTCGATGATCGCCGACCCCAGATGGATCGGGATCGCCGCGTACTTCCCGACGACCAGGTCCTTGGCCCTGAACGCGTAGGGCGGCGCCTGGTCCTGTGAGAACTGCACGACAGTCACCATGTCCGCGGTGATCTGGGTCGACGCCGGGATGTCCTTGGTGGCCACCACGGCCGGCACATTCTTGGTCGCCCCTCCGATGGCATTCGTGCCACCTCCGGTACGCCCAACGAGCAGGGCCCCTCCGAACGCCACGATGGCGAGGAAAACACCGAAGATCAAGAGGATGCGGTTGCTCTTCGGCTTTACCTCAGTCGCCAATCGACTCACCTCCTGATAATCGGCGTCATCGCTCCAACGGCGTGACGCTCCTTCGGCTCATGTATCTACCGCTGAGTGCTCTTCCTTGCGCAAAAAGAAGAGAGCCCGCTTGCGCAGGCTCTCTCTTGTTGCTCCCAAGCGTTTGTCGGGTGGTTACTGGCCGAGGCCGCCCGAGATGTTGCAGAACACGTTCTTGACCTGGTTGCCGAGGATGATCAGGACGACGATCACGACCACCGCGATCAAGACGAGAATAAGGGCGTACTCAACCATGCCCTGCCCTTCCTCACGGTTGAGCAGCTCACGGAGGCGCAAATAAAGGTTGGTCAACATGCTATTTCACCTCCTTTGCGAGTAGATCGAACGGACCCAGTGTCACACCGGATCGCGCTCAAATCAACGCGCAGGCCGAGGAAGAACTCACAAGAGGTTTTGACGAGCTGGTAACAGTCGCCAGCTTTCTTACAAACGGTGTAACGAACAATCTGCGCAAGACGCGCGCCGCAGCATGGAACGGCGCGCGTGAAAAATCGCCCTAATGCTTGGCCAGCGGGACCTCGACCTTGACCTCGGTGCCACGGCCCGGTTGGGAGCGAATCTCGAGGGTCCCTTTCTCCAGCTCGGCCCGCTCACGCATGCTCAGCAGCCCGAGGTTCTTGTTCTTGTGCAGGTTGGCCTCGGTTCGGGCGACGTCGAACCCCTGGCCATCATCCTTGATCACGACCGAGACCCGGGAGGGCTGCAGGTTCATCGTGACCTCCGCCATCTTGGCGCGGCCATGCTTGTGCACGTTGGTCAACGCCTCCTGGATGATGCGGAACAGCACGCCCTCGGTGTTGCCGGGTAGCCGGCGCTCCTGGCCAACCACGTTGAAGCGAGTGGCGAGCCCGTAGCGATCGCCGTATTCCTTGATGAACTTGCGGAGCGTTGGCACCAGACCGAGATCGTCGAGCGTCATCGGCCGGAGGTCGAAGATCAGCTGGCGGATCTCTTCCAACGCGTTACGAACACTGTTCTTGAACTCCCCCAACTCCGTCACCAGCTGCTTGGGATTGCGGTCGAGCAGGCGCTCCAGGATCTCCGCCTGGAGCACGAGGTTGGCCATCGATTGGGCCGGTCCGTCGTGCATGTCGCGCGCGATGCGCATCCGCTCCTCTTCGATGATCTGGAACACCTGGCGTGACGCGTCGCGGAACTGCTTGTCACCGTCGCCCGGCGCCGGCCGGCCGCCGTTGTCGCCGTACATCCGCTGCAGGTCGGCAAGGATCTGGCTGGCGGAGCGCAGAAACTGCCCCTGGTCCTTGAGCTCGGCGCGACGCGCGGCCAGGGCTTCGTACTCGAACTGCACCCGCTCCACGCTCATCTGCGTGTCCCGGATGTTCGCGAACGTCTCCTGGACCTCCGCGGGAGAGAACTGTTTGAGGTTGTTGAGCAGGTGCTTCTCGACTACGTGTGATTCCTCGGCCTGCTCTCGAACCTGCTCCAACGAGGCCTCCAGGTCGCGCGATTTGGTCTCGGCCATCTCCAGCTCCGCCTCGACGACCTGCAGGCGGGCGCTGACCGACTGGTGTATCAATACGAATGGATCGAAGGTCTCATCCGTGGCCTGGATCGCACTCATATAGGACTACTAGGACTAAAGAAAACGGCGTCGGTTTCTGGCGGGAGCCCCGTTTGGCGGCCCAATGATAGCAGGAAAATCGACGAATTCACGCTGATTCTCGTAGCAGATGAGCAATCGGGCGTCCTTCATCTTCGGACGGGCGCTTCCGCTCGGCGTCTTTGGCTTCCTGGTGGCGGTCCAGGGGCAGCTGGCCTTCGCCGGCCTCCAGCAGGCCTTGACCCACGGCGGCCTGGACCGGGCCGGAACCATGTACCTCCTGAACCGCATCCTCACGGTCGCCTTCTTCGCCTTCCTCGTCGCCATTTACGCCATTCGCAGCAAGGCGATCGCCAAAGACCACAACCCCGTCGCCGTCGTGGCGGCGCTGACGGGGAGCTTCGTCCTCTACGGGCTTTTCTTGATTCCCGGCCAGGGTCGCAGTACCAACGTCTGGGTGCTGGCCGCCAGCGATCTGTGCCTCGCCTTCGGCATGATCCTGGCGCTCTACTCGCTGACCTATCTCGGCAAGCGGTTCAGCATCGTGCCCGAGGCGCGCGGGCTGGTGACGAGCGGACCCTACCAGCTGGTCCGTCACCCGATCTACCTGGGCGAAATCATCGCCGGTGTCGGCCTGGTGCTGCCCACCCTGTTCAGCCTGCACATCCTGCTCTTCGCGGTTTTCCTCGGCGCCCAGATCGCGCGCACCATCTTCGAGGAGCGGATCCTGCGCGCCACCTACCCGCAGTACGAGGCGTACGCGGCGCGCACCCGACGGCTGATTCCGTTCATCTTTTAGGGCGGCGAACGCCCGCCCCCTGCAAGGCGCTTCCGGCAGCTTCGTTACACCCCTGTTAAATTGGCAAGCCTGGCCCGTTCCGCCGCCCCGCTTCCGCTCGAGCCAGGCCCTCTCGCGCGGGCCATACGCTGGCTCGACCTCCCCCACTTCTTCACCATCGCCATCTTCCTGACGATGCTGATCGCCGCCATTCAGCCGGTCACCGATCCCGATTTCTGGTGGCATCTGCCGACCGGCAATTGGATCTTGAGCCACCACGACGTGCCGCGGCACGGCCTCTATGCCTTCACCGTGTTTGACCACCGGTGGATCACCCACGAGTGGCTCAGCGAGGTCATCGTGGCGGTGCTCTATGCGGCCGGTCGTCTGCCGCTGGTCAGCCTGGCCTTCGGTGCCATTACCGCGGCCGGATTTCTTCTCGTCTACCTTTCGATCGATCGGCGCGTGAATTTTGTGATCGCAGGCCTTACCCTCGCCCTCGGCGTGGCCGCCGCCAATCCGATCTGGGGGCCGCGCATCCAGATGATCACCTTCGCGCTCAGCGCGCTGACCTATCTATGGGTGAAGCACTTTTGCGAGGGGCGAAGCCGTGCCCTGTATTTCCTGCCCGTCGTCATGCTCGTCTGGGTCAACCTCCATGCCGGCTTCGTGCTCGGCTACGGGATCCTCGGACTGGCACTGCTGGTGGAGGCCGTTCGATTCGTCATCCGGCGTCCGGGGGCCCTGGCCCTCCCGCGGCTGCGAGCGATGGCCATCGTCCTTGCTGCCTCGATCGCGGTCGCCATCCTCAACCCCAACGGCTGGGACATCTATCTCTATCCGTTTCAGACCGGTGGCAGCGCGGAGCAGCAGCGGCTGATCGTCGAGTGGTTCTCACCAAACTTCCAGATGTCCCAGATGTGGGCCTTCGAGGCGATGATCTTCCTGATCATCGTCGGGCTCGCGCTGTCACGGCGCATCGAGCCGCGCCAGTTGCTCCTGATGCTGGTCGGGCTGGGCCTCACCCTGCACTCGGTCCGCAATCTCTCGTTCTTCATGCTGGTCGCCGTCCCCGCGCTGGCCGATTACGCTCAGCAAGCGCGCGAGCGCCTTTCGCTGCGCTGGTCACGGCGCGTACCGAAGACCACGCCGCTGACGTTCGCGGCGAACGTCGTGATGATCGTGCTCATTCTCGCGATCGTGGCGATCGCCAGCCTGCCCAGCCTGCTGCAACGCGTCGACGGCAAGCTGGTGGCGCGTGACTTTCCCATCAAGGCGGCCGACTTCCTGGTGGCGCACCCGCCGCCGGGCCACATGCTCAACGTCTACGGCTGGGGCGGCTACCTGATCTTCCGCCTCCAGGGACAGTCCCCGCCACAGCCCGTGTTCATCTTCGGCGACGCGGCACTCGACGGGGATCAGTTGTTGCGCGACTACGACCACTTGCAGTCGCTGGGATCGGACCAGGGGCAACTGCTCGAGCATTACCAGATCAACTGGGTCATCTTCCACACGAGCGACCCGATCATCACCGAGCTCCGGCAGATCCACAGTTCGCCGGGGCAGACCGGCTGGTTTGAGCTGGGCACCTTCGGCACGGCGACCGTGATGATGCGCGACACGCCCGACAACCGAGCCTACGCCGCGACCTCCAGGGGATGACGAGCGCCACGGCGCGCCGGCGATTCCGCCAGCGGTTGCTGGTGATCTTCCTGCTGGCGATGCTGATCCCCTACGGCCGCCAGCTGGTGACTTCGTCGACGGTTGGGCAGGACTTCCGCGCCTTCTTCGCCGCCGCCACCGTCGTCGCGCATCATGGTGACCCCTACAACTGGCCGACGCTGGCCGCCACCGAGTACCGGCTCTACGACGCGCCGAAGGGGCTCGTGCCCGGCAACCCGGCCTACTACGAATTCCTGGCCTTTCCCGAAGGCCCCTGGCTGGCCTACGGGCTGGTGCCGCTGACCAACCTCCCCTGGCAGGTCGCCTACGCCATCTACGCCTCGCTGCTCGGTCTCGTTCTCCTGGCCATATCGTTTCTCACGCTGACGATGCTGGGCTGGCCCCGTCAACGGGCCGCGCTCGGCGCGGGCTGCACGCTGCTTTGCGCGGTGGGATTCATCAACCTCTTCATGGGCCAGGTCTCGGTCATCGTTTTCGCCGCGTTGATCGCCGCCTGGTGGCTCGCTCGCAACGGCCGGCCGTTCCTGGCCGGTGCCGTCCTGGTGCTGGTCTGGGTCAAGCCCAACATCGGGCTGCCGCTCGCGCTGGTGCTGGCGCTCCTCGAGCCCGGGGTGGCGCGCCGCATGCTGTCGGGCTTCGTTACGGCATCGGCCGGCGCCTTTGGCCTGATGCTGGCGATCATGGGCTGGCGCTTTCTCGAGTGGCCACTCCAGGTCCCGCGGATGTGGCAGGCGGTGCAGGGTCTTCAGCCCGACATCGCGTCGGTCGAGAGCTTTTACTATCCGGGACTCCACGGCTGGGTCAAGACGGCAGCGCTGCTGCTCACCTTGCTCGCGGCCGTCGCCTACGGCGTCTGGGCGTTGCGACGCGCCCCCGATGCGCACAGCCGCGGGCTTTCGCTCCTGATCATCTGGCTCTTCGCCCTGCCGTTCGTCCAATCCTACGACCTCATCCTCTTGCTGCCGGCGATCGCGCTGCTCCTCGGACCACGACTCGATGGCTGGGCGGACCCGCTCGTCGAGCTCACCGTATGGGGCTTCGCCGTGATCCCCCTCCTCTATTTCCTCGGTGCGCGTCTCGGCTACTTCAACGGCTTCACCGTCATCCCTTTCTCGCTGCTCGTCATCGTCTGGCATCAGCGAATCCTGCGGCGGCCCGCCGTGCCGGCGCAGGTCCGGGCGGCATGAACCCTCGACACTGGTATGGGGTTCGGCGCCTCTACGAGGCACGCTTTCGGGAGCGCGTCCTGCTGATGCTGGTCGTCGTCGCCGCCCTCTATTACGTCATCTGGTCGGTCGTGCAGTGGGTCACGCTCACCCCGGCCGCCCTTCGCTTCGACTTCGTGAATTATTTCGGAGGCGCCCAGGCCGCGGCGCACGGAACCGACATCTATGCCGACTTCAAACGGTCCTGGGGGACGCAATCCTGGGTCGTCGCCTACATCTATCCGCCCTTCTTCGCCCTGCTGCTCGCCCCGCTGACCTCGCTCGGACTGGTGGCCGCGGCGCGCATCTGGCTGCTGGTGGTGCACGCCGCGTTCCTGGTCGCGCTCGCCCTGATCCTGCGGATCCATCCGGAGCTCTCGCGCAGCGGCCGGCGATTGTTCCTGCTGGCGAGCTTCGCCTTCATGCCGGTCTACCTCAACCTGAAGTTCCAGCAGGTCGCGACCGTGTGGCTGTTGCTGCTGAGCGCCGCACTGTGGGCCGTGCTGCGACGCCGGGCCGGTCTCGCCGGGGTCTTCATCGCGGCCGCCGCCTCGCTCAAGGTCTCGCCCATCTTCCTGATCCCGCTGTTCGCCCGGTTGGGTCGCTGGCGGGTGGCGCTGCTGGGCGGGCTGACACTGGTCGCGGTCACGGCGGTGAGCATGCTGGCCGCCCCCGGGAGCTGGCAATTCTTCACCGTGGTGCTGCCCCGCATCGGCCTGGGCACCGCGAACTGGGACAACGGATCGATCGACGGGTTGGTCAGTCGCATCGTCGAGTTCGCCCCAGGTCTCTTTGGCGGTGCGACCCAGACGGTGGGCAAGATCGCCATCGTTGCGAGCGCGGTCATCGTCATCGCCATCACGCTATGGGCCGCCCGCGATCGGGGCGTCGCCCCACGCGAGCCGCGCTTTAGTGCGATGCGAGCGTTTGAGACGTCCGCCGCGGAGGTCTGGACGCCGCGACTGGGCGTCGCCGCCCTCATCACGGCGCTACTGATCGTCAGCAGCGTGACCTGGCAGCATCACCTGGTGACGCTACTGCTGCCGATCGCGACCGCAACGGCGTGGATCACGGTCCGCCGTCCCGGGGCGCGTTACGCCTGGGGGCTGGCCGGCGCCTACGTCATGTGCTGGATGGACCGGCGCGCCTTCCCTTTGCCGGCGGACCTCCAGGTGCACACGCCGGCGCAGGGCGCCCTGGTGCTCGCCGGCACCTCGGTCAAGCTGGCCGGACTCCTGCTCCTCTGGCTGCTGCTGCTGCAGATGCTGCGGCACGAGCAACGCATGGCGGTTCGCCTTCCCGAGCACCCGGCGGCCGGCGCACTGGACCGACCCGCCGCCTGACCCTGAGGCGTCAGGCCGCGATCGCGGTCCGAGGGTCCTGCACCCGACGGAGATAGATGCCGCCGTACCAGATGAGGGCGGCGAGCAGGACCACTGGCGCGAGGCTCACAACCGGGCTGCCGAGGTCGACGACGAGCGCCAGGGCGACCGCCATCCAGAGCGGCACCGGGGTGGGAATCGCCCTCATGCGGTAAAGGACGAAGCTCAGCCACGCCGGCACCGCCAGCAGGACGCTGTCATAGGGCAGCGCATGCGGGGAGAAGAGGATGGCGACCGTGGTCGCCAGCGTGGCGAAGGCAATCGCCTGGGCGCGTGATCGACGAGAAGCAACAACCGCCAGGGCCGCCAGCGCGACCGCCCAAAGAGTGAAGCCCAGGTAGGTCGGAAGCCGGCCCGGCAGCAGCGGCGAAAGCGTCCCGATCAAGCTATCGTTGTAGCGCGCCACCCCTTGTCCCGCGTCGAGCGCACTCCAGACCATCGCGACCATGCCGTTGAGCCCACCGGCGAGCAGCGGACTCAGTCCCACGGCGATCGCGCCGAACAGGGCCGCCGCCAGCGTGCGCCACTGCCGCTGGGCGCCGAGCAGGATCAGGTAGGCGGGCAGATACTGCGGCTTGAGCCCGAGCAGCATCGCGCCGGCCGCCGCCATCCACCATCGATCGCGTCGCCAGGCGCCGATGAGCAGGACGGCACCAAGCAAGAGCAGGGCACTCGATTGGCCTTCACTGAAGAGCGCCCAGCTCGCCGGGAATGCCAGCAGCGCCGCGATCGCGAGCGGCAGCGAGCGGCGACCGAGGGGTAGCCAGCCCGCCAAGAGCCAGAGGGCGAGCACGAGCACGAGCAGCGTCACGATTTGCCAGATGTGGAAGGCCAGCTCCAGGGGAAGAAAGGTCAGCGGCACCCAGGGCAGCGCCAGCGCCAGCGGCGCATCGAATGGCAGGCGCGGATCGATGGCGTTGTTGGAGAGGCGCAGCATCAGCGGCCCGAGCTGGCCGCGCTGATAGATCGCCTCGGGATGACCCTCGCGGATCAAGAGCGCCGCCGAATAGTTGATGGTGAAGTCCGCACTGCGCCGCGCGAGACTCGACTGATGGCCGACCACGAGCAGGCCGGCAATCACGAAGGCGGCGACCACGGCGACACTCAATCGCTGCCCGCGGGTCATCATGGGACGACCCTGAAGAGCGCGGCCGATCCCTGGCTGTCGACCAGGCGCAGCGGCGCGTCGTCCCGCAGTCGGTCACGGAAGAGCTCGCTGGTGGTCAGCACGTAGTCGATGTGGTTGACGCGGAGGAATTCCGCCCGCCCGGCCGCGTTCGCGCTGGCGAAAAACGCGAGCGCCTCGGCGGACTTGCGGGCCGCGTCGATCGTCATGTCCGGATGGCCGACGAAGGCGCGCGCGTCGGTCTGCGCCGGGACGAAGAGGCCGTCGAGATAGGTCGTGAGCACGATGTCGCGTCGGGAAACGTCGGGGGCCAGCCGGGCGAGCAGGGCCGCCTCACCGACGCTTTCATACTCGGCGTAGGGATCGAGCCGCAAGCCCGCGATCCAGAATGGCTGGGCGAGGCTGAAGAGGCCGAAGAGGCTCGAGGCGGCGAGCGTGACCACCAGGACGCGACGGCGCCACTCCGGCCGGCGGACGAGCTGGAGTAAGGCCAGCAGGCCGGGAGCGGCACACAGGCCAAAGGGCACCGAGCTGGCCATGAAGCTCCGGCCGAGGGTTCCGCTGATGCCCGGCGCGAACATGAAGATCGTCATCCCCGCGATCCAGAGCGCGGGCAACAGCAGGTCGCCGCGCAGCCTCCCGCGCCAGAGGGCGATGACGATCAGGCCGCTGGCCACCAGGTGCGACAGCACGAGGAAGCCGAGCGGATCGCCGACGTCGAGCGACGACCGGATCACGCGCAGCGCGGCAGGCGTCGTTTGCGAGACCCAGAACAAGTAGGCGAGGTAGGGCAACTGGACCAGCGCCGACGCCGCGGCAAACCAGCGGGCGCCTCGGTGACGCCGCACCAGTGACCACACGCCGATGGCCGCAACGGTCAGCAAGGCCAGCTGCGGATAGATCAGCTGCAGCCCGACGATGGCGAGCACGCCACCCGCCGGCAGAATGAACCCGACGCGACGACGTAGCCGCAACGCGACCACCATCGTCCAGCACATCAGGGCGAGGGCCCATGGCAGGTGCGGGGCCATGGAGATCAGGTCGGCGACGCTGCTCCCTGGCGAACTCATCTCGGTGGCATGCGTGGTCCATGGACCGAGGTGCACGTCGTGCGGCAGCAGCACACCGACGCCGCCACCCAGGACGCAGAGCACGAATGCCCAGCGACGCAGCAGGCGCGGGCGGAACAGCTCGGCCACGAGTAGCCATACCGCGACCAGCAAGGCGGCTGCCGCCGCCACCCGGGCTGCGTGATAGAGCCACGGACCCGCGGCCCAACCGAGCAGGTGGGCAGGCCAGAGATACCAGGGATAGAGGAGGATCCCGGGCAACGATTCGGAGGTAAAGGCGGGATGGAAGAGCCAGGCGCCCTGCCAGCCGTCGCGCCACATCGCCTGGTAGACGTACGCATCCCGAGCGATGACGACATAGCCGCTGAAGACGCTGCCCGACGGCGTGGCCTGGGCGGCGACGAGGAGGGGCGGAACGGTCAGCAATCCCACGATGCCGACGGCGAACACCGGCCATCGCCAGCCGATGGCGCGCGCGCGTGCCTGCAACGGCATCGACCTCGCTTCCCAGGCCCGGCGCGCAACGGCCATCAGGCAGCCAGGCGCAGCGCCGGCACGGCCAGCGCCGGAACGACGCGCCGGTCCCCAAGCGGCCGGACACAAAGAAGCAGCGCGATGACGACCGCCACGTAGTTGTCGTTGAAGAAGCGCGCGAAAAAGGTAAACGCCAGCAGGCACAGGACGTAGCCCGCCATCCAGCGACCGAGCGACGGGCGGCGCACGAACGCGCGTCCGGTCATCCAGAGCACCGCCGCCAGGGCGAGCAACTGAAAGACGCCGAAGGGCACGCTATCGGTGCGATGCGCGACGACGTGCAATCGGTTCAGCAATTCGCCGAAGCCGTAGCCCACGATCGGATAGGCGTCGCGGACGCCCCCGCTGGTGTAGAGCACGACGTCGGTCCAGAAGGCCTGCGGGTTGGCGACGAAGAACGGCAGGATGGTGACGGCCGGCGCCAAGGCGAGCGCGGCGAGGCTGAGGCCGACCTCGGCACGTGACCGTCCGGCTCGCCACCGGATGAGGAGCACCAGCAACAGGAAGGGGACGGCCAGCACCGCGAATGGCTTGAGGGCGACCGCAATCCCCAGCGTCGCGGCGGCCGGGACCGGGTGTCCTCGCGAGAGCAGCGCCAGGCTCAGCACGACGAGGGCCAGGAACTCGACGTCGGTACGTCCCGACCACAGGTAGAGCGTGACCAGGGGACTGACAAACAGAGCCGTGATCACCATGAAGCGCCGGTCGGGTGCGATCGGCAAGGCGAGGATCGCGAGCAGACCGACCAGCGAGAACCCGATCAGGACGATGCGGTAATCGAAGGGCAGCCCGAGCGCGCGGGTGAGCAGGCGAACGGGCACCCCGACGAGCACGGTCAAGGGGAAGTACGCCAGGTGGTGCAGCGCCGGGTTGGGGCCCGCGGTCACGTCCCATGAAATCCTGGCCATCGGCGTGTTGGACCAGTCGACCCCGTAGATCGGTTGGCCGTTCAACAGACGGTCGATGGCCGACTCGATCTGGAGCAACCCATCGTGCTCCATCGTCAGGCCGACCCGGGTGCGCTCGACCACGGCGTTCAGCGTTGGTCCGATGGCGGTCATTGCCCCCAGGGCAGTGACGGCTCCGAGCTTGAGCCGCCAGCGACCCTCGACGAAACCAAGCAGCAAAAGGATGGCGACGACGCCCGCCGTGCCGGCGGCGGCGACCCACACCCCAACGTGGTCACGCAGCGTCCACAACAGCAGGACCTGCATTCCCCCGAGCACGGCGAGGTAGGCAAACGGGGTGGTCAACCGGGCGGCGACCCGGGTCAGCGAGGCCCGTGGTCTGCCGGCCGGCGGCAGATCGCCAGCCATGACGACGGTGTAACGCCGAGTGTGAGGAACCCCTTCTCCCGATCGTTATAGGTGGGCAGTGTCGACCCCTCGCTCCGCGGCCCGGGCAACTCCGGCCTCGCCGATCGTTGGCCGCGTTCGCCCCGCCGTGGTTGCCCAGGCGGCGCTCGTGGGGGCCGCCGCTGTCATCTACGCGATGATCCTGGCCCAGGGCGGCCTTCATCACCAGGACTTCGGCGTCTACCTGGCCGCAGCCCGCGATATCATGCACGGCCAGCCCCTGTACGCCGCCTTTCTCCACCATCCCTTCCCCGACGCGACGCTTCGCCCGGCCTACATCTACCCACCGAGCTTCGCGCTGCTCGTCGCGCCACTCGGATTGCTTTCGGACGGCGTGGCCGCCGCCGTCTGGCTCGTGATCGAGCAGGCGTCGCTCGCCGTCGCGCTCATCGTCATCGTGCGCTGGCTGCGGCCCACCCGCTGGGCGGTTGTGGCGTTGCTGTTCGCCACGCTCACCTTCTATCCGCTGTGGGTCGACGTGGTGCAGGGGCAGGCGAACCTGCTCGTGCTCCTGCTGGTCACGGTCGGCCTCGTCGGCATCCTTCGCGGCCAACCCGCCTTTGGCGCCGCCATCGGGGCGGCCGCCGCGCTGAAGTTGACACCGATCATCCTGGTCGTCTGGCTGCTGCTCGACCGTCGCTTTCGCGCCGCCGCCTTCGTGCTCGGCGGATTCGCGCTCCTCACCGGCGCCGGGTTCATCCTCCGATTCCATGACACGCTCACCTACTTCGGCCAGGTGCTGCCGGCGCTCGCTCGCGGCACGGCCTTTTATGCCAATCAATCGCTCGCCGGGGTGCTCGACCGGCTGCTGAGCACGAATGCCTACACGCAACCCTGGATCGCGTTGTCGTGGGTGTCGGTCCTGGTCATCGCCGCCGGCGTGATCTTGATCGGCTGGTGGTGGTGGCAAACGCGACCGTTACCAGCGCTGGCTCGCGGCGCCGCGTTCATTCCTCTGATCCCGTTGCTCTCCTCGGTGACCTGGACGCACCACCTGGTGATCGTGCTGCCCGTGGTGTGGTTCGCGGTGATCGCGCTCGCGCAGCGCGACTGGCCGCTCGCGCCCACCGCCGCCCTGTGCGGCGTCCTCTTGCTCTTCAGCATTTTTTCGCGCTGGCCTGTAGGTCCCGCCTTCGGTCAGACGGGCTTCCGCGCCGCCCAGACGATGGACCCCCTGGTCTTCCTCGCCGCCAACACGATCTTCTTCACCACCGTGATCCTTTTCCTCAGCGCGCCATGGCTGCTGCGCTCCCGCTAGCCCGGCCGGCGCCGGCCCCCGCACCGCGCCCGCGGCACATTCGGTTCGCGCTGGTGTTCGCGGCCGTGATCGCCGCCCTCTCGCTCCTCCCCTACCTGCTCGCCTACCTCTGGACGCCGCCGGGCCATCATTTCGCCGGCTTCTTCTTCATCGCCGACGATGCCACGACCTACCTGTCCAAGATGCGCGAGGGTGCGGACGGATCCTGGCTCTGGAATGACCCCTACACCAGCGAGCCGCACGGCGGTGTGTTCCTCTTTGGCTTCTATCTGCTGTTCGGGCACCTGGCCGGGCTGCTGCACGTGCCGATGGTCGCGGCCTATCACGTTGCGGGGATCACCGGCGCCATCGCCCTCGTGCTCGCCGCGGAGCGCCTCTGCCGGCGTCTGCTGCCGCCCGACCGCGTCAACCTCGGCGTGGTGCTCGTCGTCCTGGGCTCCGGCGCAGGGTTCCTGGCGCAAGCGGCCGGCAATCCCGCGATTTTCGGCAGCCCCGTCGAGGCGCTCGACCTGCACCTTCCCGAGCTGAGCGGGTGGTACTCGATCCTCGCCATCCCTCATTTCGCCTGGGCGACGGCCCTTATCATCACCGCGCTGCTCGGCTTATTGGCGATCATGGACGCGCCCGGCTGGCGACCGCTGGCGCTGACGGCGGCGTTACTGATCGCGCTCACCGCCATTCACCCGCAGATGATCCCGGTGCTCGCCGTCATCTGGATCGGCTACCGCGCCGTGTTGCTCCTCTGGGGACAGCGCCCCTCCTGGCGGGCGCTCGCGACCGAGGCGATGGCCTTCGCCGCCACGCTGCCGTTGCTCGCCTATAACGCCTGGATCCTGTTCCGCGATCCGACGATCGCCGAGTGGGCGCGTCAGTGGCGGCACCAGGCGCCGGGACCGGTGAGCCTCGCCCTCAGCCTCGGCCTGCCCCTGGTGCTCGCCATCGTTGGCATGTCGGTCGCCTGGCGACGCCGCGACCAGGGTCTCGCGCTCATGCTGGTCTGGCCGCCATTGGTGATCGCGCTGCTCTACCTGCCAAACCTGGCGAACATCCAGCGGCGGCTGCTGGACGCGCTCTTCGTTCCGATCGGCATCCTGGCGGCGGTCGGACTGACGAGCCTGACCGCGCGTCTGCACCGGGCTCGGGCGCGCCGTATCCAGGTAATCCTGGTCACCGTGTCCTGCTTCTCGTCGGCGATCGTGCTGGCGATCGCGCTGCGATTCGCGTCGGGAGCGTTCTCAGAGGCCTACATCAACGACGACGCCTGGCAGGCGATGCAATGGCTCTCGTCCCATCACCAGGCCGACGATCGTGCCCTCTCGGCTCCGGGGGCGGGCCAGTTGCTCCCCGCCTGGGCCGGTGTCCCCGTCTACGTCGGCCACTACAGCGAGACCCTCGACTACTTCCAGAAGATCCGCAACGTCTCGGCCATCCTGCGCCCGACCGAGCCGGACAGCGCGGTGCAAAACTTTCTCACCGCCAATCGTCTGACGCTGCTCTACTGGGGACCCGACGAGCTCGCGACCGGTTTCCACCCCGATGACCATGCCTACCTCCATGCCGTCTTTCGACACGGCGCCGTCACCATCTACCGCGTGACCGGGGGCTAGCCCGGCATGGCTTTGCGGCAGCCGGCGTCGATCCCCCGGCGCACTCCGGGGTTGCCCAATCGACCATCGCCGGCGGCGATCGTCCAAGCGACGGCGGTCATCCTGTTTTTTGTTCTGGCGACGATCCGCTTCATGGTTGCGCCGCTCGATCGCTATGACGAGGGCGTCACCCTTACCAAGGCCGCACTCACCGCGGGCGGCCGGATTCCCTTTCGCGACTACTGGATCACCTACGGTCCCCTCGACACGTATGTCCTGGCCGCCGCCTTCAAAGCCGTCGCGGTCAACGTCATGGTCGAACGAGCGCTCGGCGTGGTCGTGCTCGCCCTGCTCGCCGTCGTCGCGTATGCCGTGACCGGCCGGCTGGGATTGCGCGGCGGCATCCGTCTTCTCCTCACCGGACTCATCAGCGTCGTGCCCATCTCGGTCCCTGCGTTCAACTCCGCGTTTCTCGCCAACCTTGTCGGCGTCACGGCGGTGCTGGCGTTCCTCTGCAGCCTCGACCGCGACCAACGGCGATGGCCGCTGCTGACCGGCGGCCTGGTTGGCCTGGCGTCGTTCTCCCGCCCCGAATTCGCCCTCGCCCTCGGTCTGGGGTTGCTCGCCGGCTATGCCGCGATGGGCCTGAACGACCGCGCCGTTTGGGCCCGGCTGCTGATGTACGGGCTCAGCGCGGCCGGCATCGCCGCGGCGCTGTGGGGCGCGATGGTGTTGATGGCGGGGATCACGCCCGTCTGGTTCGACCTCGTCACCTATGCGACCAGCCTGTACCCGCAGGCCCGCCGCATTCCGTTCGGCAGTGGCGGCGAGGCGGCCATCGTGATCGTGCTCGGCATCGCCTTCGCGGCGATCTGGCTGTGGGCGCTCGTTCGCGCCTACCGCCAGCGATCGTCTCCGGACGAGCGGGCGCGCCTGGCGGCGCTGCTCGTCAGCGGCGTGCTGCTCTTCACCTGGGTGCGCACCCGAGCGGATGGGATCCACGCGATGGACGCATGGCCCGTGACCGCCATCTTGCTCGCGCTTCTGCTCGAGCGTCGAAGCCGCCGTTCCACCCCTCCAAGCCGGACAGTCCAGGCGCTGGTGCCGGTCGTGGGCATCTTGATGTTGTGCCTGGCGGCCGGCGGGCTCGTATATCGCGATCTGTCGCAGCCGAGCGCGGCCGCCGATGTTCCGCGCAGCGGCCTGAGCGGCGAGCGCGCCTGGATGCCGGCCTCGCAGCTGGCCGAGGTGATTCGCGACATCGATGCCCTGACCCCGCACGGCGGCCCCATCTGGGTGGGGCTGCAGCGCAACGACCTCGTCACCTTCAACGACACGACCCTGTACTTTCTCAGCGCTCGCAATCCCGGCACGGTCTACTACGAGGCCTTACCCGGCCTCACCAACACCGAGGCGGGCGAGCGCACCATCGCCTGCCAGCTCGCACGGGCCGGCGTCGCCCTCGCGGTCCTCGGCCCCACCAGTGCGGGAGAGCCGTGGAACCTCAGCTCGGTTCCGGGATCACCCTTTCTCGATCAGTGGCTGACCGCCCGCACGGTCGCGCGGTCGCAGGTCGGCCCCTATCAGCTACTCAGGCTGACGCCCGGTTTGCGTCCTGACGATCGATGCCCTTAGTCGGATGCGTGCGGACCCGCCCGGGGATGGCGAGCAGCTCGAGGAACATCACGGTCGAGTGCCGGATCGGGTGCACCCGGCTCTGCGGTGAGTTGATCCAGCGGGTGGGCACCTCGACGATCCGGTAGCCGGCGCGACGGGCGCGATAGAGCACCTCGACGTCGAAGCCGAAGCCGCGGGTCTGCAGCGACGGGAAGACCCGGTCCGCGGCCTCCGCCGTGAAGGCCTTGAAGCCGCATTGCGTGTCGTGAACGCCGCCGAGCACGAAGACCCGGACCAGGCGGTTGAAGATCTTCCCCATCGTCTCCCGGTACCAGGGCTGATGCAACTCGACCTGTGAGTCTTTCAGCCCGCGCGAGGCGATGGCGACGCCCGCGCCGCCGCGCAGCGGTCGCAAGAGCTTCTCCAGGTCATCGATGGGGACGCTCAGGTCGGCATCGCTGAAAATCCGATAGCGACCGTGCGCCTGCGCCATCCCCCGTTGCACCGCCGCGCCCTTCCCGGCGTTACGATCGGACACCACCAGCTGTAGCTGTGGCCAGGTTGCCGCGCGCTGCCGCACCACCTCGGCGGTGGCATCCCGGCTGCCGTCATCGACCACGATCACCTCGGCGCTGAGGCCCGAGGTCTTGAGGAAAGCCTCGACCCGGTCGAGCGTGGCAGGGAGTCGCCGTGCCTCGTTGAACGCCGGGATGATGATCGAGATCTCGGGAGTCACGCCGCCTTCTCCACCTTGCGCATCTCAGCCTTGAAGGCGAGCAGCTCGCTAAAAGCCCGGAAGACCACACGCAGGTTGGCTCCGGTCTGGCGGCCCGAGGTCCGGGGATAGTGCTGGATCGGCACCTCCACCACGCGCGCGTGGAGTTGGCGCGCCAGCACGAAGACTTCCGTATTGATCAGGGCTCCCTCGGAATGCAGCTCCATCCGTTCCAGCAGGTCGCGGCGCATCAGCTTGAAGGCGCAGTTCACATCGCGAGCCAGGCGGCCGAACAAGATGGTCACCAGCGTGAAGAAGGCCCAGGCGTTGAGACGCCGGGGCAGCGGGTCCCGCCGCTGCTTGCGGTAGCCGGCGACGATGTCAGCGTCGGCCGCGCGAGCGAGCAGGGACGCGACGTCGGACGGATCGAACTGGTTGTCGGCATCCATGAGAAAGATCCACGGATAGCGAGCCGCGGCAAAGCCGGAGCGAAGGGCCGCGCCGTAGCCGCGGTTGACCGGATGGCGCACCACGCGCAGGCTCGGATGGATCGCCTTGAGCCGCTCGAGGACCTCGGCCGTTCCGTCGCGGCTGCCGTCGTCGACGACGATGACCTCGAAGGCCCGGGCCTGGCTTTGAAGCGCGGCGGCCATCCGCCCCACCGATTGCTCCAGGTTGGCCTCCTCGTTGAAGGCGGGCATCACGGCGCTGATGTCGACCGACGACGCGAGGCTCATGATCCGAAGCCTACTCGCGTGAAGACCGTGGCCACGGCGTCCTCGCGAAGGACCTGCCAGCCCGCGTCGTGGCGCAGGATCCCCACGAGCGGATGGGCATTGGGCAGGATGATCGCATCGGGATGCGCTTGCGCGATCACGTCGGGCCAGGCGGGCGTCATGTAACTGACCTGAAGATAGCGGCTGAAGATCTGCGAGCCGTAGACCTCGACCCGGCCGTCGATGAAGACCCGGCCGCCGTGTGGGAACAGGCGCCAGACCAGATAACCGCCGTAGTCGTAGTAGTTGAACACGCGCAGCGGCCGGCCGAGCGCCAGCAGGGCATCGGTCGCCCCGACCGGGAAGGCGGCGCTGATCGCCTGCGTTTCACGGCCAGACTGGAGGTTGGGGAGGGCGCGGTAGCCCACCATGCCGGCTCCAACCACGACGAGCAGGACGACGTTGATGATGCCCAGTGCGAGTCCGGGGCTGGCTGGCCGCGACGGCGCCCAACGAAAAGCCGCTTGCGCCGCGGGCCGGTCGTGGACCGGCGGCAGCATGGCCGCCAGCTGCGCCAGCACCGCCTGGGCGCAGCGACCCATCAGTGGCGCGGCCCCGAGCACGAACAGAGGGACGTGTCGCTGCGACGACAGCGCCAGGTAGAGGAGCGCGAAGGCGATCAGCCACTCACTGGTCCGAGCCTTGACCCGGCCGGTGGCGAGGCCAATCAGCAGCAGGAAGACCAGCCCCTCGAACATCATGCCGGCCAACGAATGAAAGTCGGGGGAGGCCCATTCCTGGATGTTGTTCTGGATCAACGGCGAGGTCAGCGTGCCGAGCGAAAAGAGGACGGTTTGAATCCCGAATGGATTGACGAATGCCAGCCCGACACCGGCCAGGATGGCCCATCCCAGGGCGACCAGGCGGCGCCGCGGCATCGCGTGGGGTCGCGATCGCCAGCGGTCGACGACCTCGCCGCCGAGAAAGAGCAGGCTGATGATGATGCCGACCAGGAACGCGGAGTGCAGGTTCGCCCACAACCAGATGAAGGGCGGCAACAGGAAGGCGGGCAGCCGGCCCGCGCGGTAGCGAATCAGACCGAGCAGCAACAGGCCACAGAAGAGCACGTTGAGCAGCTGGGGCCGCGCCCCCCAGGCCGTCGAGCCGGCAAGCACGCCTACCAACGTGACGGCCGTCGCCGCGCTCGCGGCGAGTCCGGTCTGCCGTAAGAGAAGGTAAAGACAAACGGCTGCCGCCGTCACGACCGCGGCGAAGATGGCGACCAGCGACGGCAACCCTCCGACCTGGTAGAGCAGGTACATGCCGAGATCGGCGAGCCATTCGTGCATCACCCAGGGTTGGCCCGCGGCGCTAAAGGAGTAAACATCGACGTGGGGAATCGACCCGGTGGTCACGATCAGCCGTCCGTTGGCGAGGTGCCACCACAAATCCGAGTCAAGCGGCGGCACCGCGGCCAGGCTGAACACGGCCGCGAAGAGCAGCGTGCGGAGGACGACCGTGCTGGTGACACGGCGAAGCCAGGCGGCGATCACGGTCAGGAGAGTAACGGTCCGGTCACGGACTTCCTTCGGCTGGGCCGTCGCCCCTGGGCTCAGCCAGCACCCGGACCACGAAGCGTGGCAGCGCCAGCATGCGGCGCCATCGCCAGGGCTGGCGCCCAAGCCGATGGAGCCACTCCAGCCCGTGCTCTCGCATCCAGGGTGGCGCCCGTCGGGCACGCCCCGAGATGAAGTCGAACGCGCCGCCCACCCCGAGGCCGATGACCGCGCCCGATCGCTCCAGGTTACGGCTGAGCCAGGCCTCCTCGGCCGCGGCGCCGAAGGCGAGGAGCAGGACCTGCGCCCGGCTCGAGCGGATCGCCTCGGTCATGGCTGGGTCCGACCCAGGCTCCGGCGAACCCGATTCGGCCCCCGCCAGGATGAACCCGGGGTAGGAATCGCGCAGCACCTGGCCGGCCGCCGCGGCCACCCCCGGCGCCGCGCCCAGGAAGAAGAATCGCCAGCCGGCGGCGGCGCCCCGGGCCGCGAGCGCCTTGACGAAGTCGACACCCGCCACCCGCCCGGGCAGCGGATGCCCGAGCCGGCGCGCGGCCCAGAGCACGCCGGCCCCGTCGGCCAGCGCGAGATCCGCCTGGCGCAGCACCGTCGCAAACGCCGGGTCACGCCCCGCGTGCATGATGCGCTCGGGGTTGACGCTGATCACCAGGCGCGGACGCCCCTCGGCGATGGCGCGCGCCACCCAGTCCACCGCCTCCGCCTCCGTCAGGGCATCGATCGGGACCCCCAGCAGCGTGAAGCGCGTCACGCGGCCAGCGCCTGCCGGTAGACCTCCGCGGTCTCGCGACCCAGCCGCTCGACGCTGAACGCTTTCGACCGCTCGAGTCCGGCGTTGCGCAGCCGCAGCTGTTCCGCATCGAATCGAAGCAGCCGCTCCATGGCCTGCGTCAGCTCCTCGACGCTCTCGGTGCGCAGGACCACGCCCGCATCGTCGACCAGTTCGGCGAGCGCGCCCGCCGAGGAGACGATCACGGGCGCGCCACACGACATCGCTTCCAGCACCGGCAGGCCAAAGCCTTCATAGCGTGACGGATAGACGAAGATCGAGGCGCCGCTGTAGATCGCCGGCAGCATCTCGCGCGGCACGTAGTCCAGTCCGATGACGTGACCGCGTGGTCCCGCCTTGCGCAGCTCGCGCGCGAGCCGCTCGGCGCCACGGTTCGTCCTGCCGACAAACACGAGCGCCGAGTCGTCGGTGAGGTCGGATGGCAGGAGCTCGTACGCGGCCCGCAGCCGCTGCAGGTCCTTGCGGGGATCGATGGTTCCGACGTAGAGGATGTAGTGCTCGGGTAGCCCGAACCGTTTTCGTACTTCAGCTACCTCGATCGAAGGCCGCGTGATGAAGATCGGGTCGGCGGCCAGCGGGACGTAGGCCACCCGCTCCGGCGCGATATGGTACAGATCGATGACCTCGCGGCTGACGGCTTGCGACGAGACCATGACCCGCCGCGCCTTGCGAATGCTTCGCGGACCGAGCGCCCCGAAGTACCAGCGCGCGCGCGGATGCATGTCCTCAGGGCGGATCCGATAGGCGAGGTCGGGCACGGTCAGCGCCAGCGGAACGGCGCTGAGCACCGGCGCCACACCCATGACCGAGTGCAGCAGGTGGAGCGCGCGTGGCGAGGCCCCGAAGCGCCAGGGGAGCGCCCATTGTTCCCGGCCCAACCGAAGCCCGCGCGGGACGTGCGGAAATGGCACGATGCGGTGCCCTTCAGCGGCGTCGCCGAGATCGGCGATCACGTCGACCGGGACGAGCACATCGACCGACGCGCCCACCCGGTGCAGCCCGCGAAGGATGTGGAGCGCGTGATGCTCGAGTCCCGTGAATGGCTTCGCCGCAAACAAAAGATCAACAGCGATACCGTCCGGCACAGCATTACCGCTAGACACTGCCGCATGCTAGCAAAGGGATTCGCGCTTCGCGAAGCGCAGTTACACAGTGACTTGAGCGCGCCGTTGTGCCGTCCAGCCGGCCCATCGCGCACTCGGGCAAAATTCCATTGCCCTCGTGTGCGCGTACAGGCCGGCATGCGGCACCGGCGCGTTACGCGCGAAAGCGCGGCTCGCCCTGCGGGCTCGCTGTCCCGCTGCGCGAGGCAGCCGTGATCCTCGGCATCGACGGTACTCCCGCAATCCGTCGCGTCGCGACGGGAACCGAAATTTACGCCCGGAGCATCATCGAATCGCTGGCCGCATCGCGCGGACCACGCACCATGCGCGTCTACGCCAATGCCATCGATGCACCACCGTGGCTGCCGGACGGTGTCGAATGGCGCGGCATTCCGTTCCCCCGCGTGTGGACCCATTGGCGGTTGCGCCAGGCGCTCCGTCACGATCGGCCCGACGTGACGTTTATCCCAAGCCATGTGCTGCCCTTCGCGCTCGGCTTGAAATCCGTGGTCACCATTCACGATGTCGGCCACCGACGCGAGCCGAGCTCCTACTCGCGCACCGCGCGCTGGTACCTCGAAGCGACAACCCGCGACGCGGCGCGACGCGCCAAGCGGCTGATCGCCGTGTCCAAGTCGACCGCCGATGACCTGGTCCGGTTCTACAACGTGCCACCTGGGCGCATCACCGTGGTGCATTCCGGCGTCGACCCGCGGATGCAGCCCCAGGATCCAGCCAAAGTTGACGAGGTCCTGGGACGGCTTGGGATTGGTGGCGCCTACTTTCTTTACGTCGGCCGCAATCACCCGCGCAAGAACCTGGGGATGTTGCGCCGCGCCTTCGACGAGGCGCGTCGCCGGGGCCTTACGGCGGAGCTCGTCCTCGCGGGACCGGGCCACGAGGGCGGATCGGTTGGGGCGGTCCGCATGTTGCCCTACGTGCCGCCCGATGACCTGCCCGCGCTCTACGCCGGCGCCATCGCCCTGACCCTGCCCTCCCGTTTCGAAGGCTTCGGCTTTCCCGCGCTGGAGGCGATGCGATGCGGCACGGCGGTGATCGCGTCGACGGCCGGCGCGCTGCCAGAAATCGTCGGCACCGCCGGCATCCTGTTGAGCCCCGACGACGCGGGCGCATGGAGCCAGGCGATGCTCGAACTCGCGCATGACCCGGAGCTTCAGCGGCGCTTGATCGCCGCCGGCGCTGCTCGAAGCGCCGGGTTCACGTGGGAAGCCGCCGCCGCCAGGACCTGGGCGGTGCTGGACGCGGTGGCGCGGGCGGGTCAGTCGCCGACGACGGACTCGTAGACGGCGCGGTGCGCGGCGGCGCTCGCCGACCAGGTGTAGAGCGCGGCGCGCGCCCGGCCGGCCGCGACCTGACGCTCGCGGAGTTCGCTGTCCGTCAGCAGCCGGAGCAAGTTGCGCGCTAACAACTCGTCATCGCGAGGCGCGCCGAGAAGGGCGGCGTCGCCGGCGACTTCGGGGATGGCGCCGGCATTCGAGGCGACCACCGGCGTTCCCGCCGCAAACGCCTCCAGCACCGGCAAGCCGAATCCCTCGTCAAGCGATGGGAACAGCACCGCTTGCGCCATTTGATAAAGGCCGGGTAACTCACGCATCGCCGCGTAGCCCACGAATCGCACCCACTGGTCCAGGTCGAGCTCGCGCACGGCGTCGACCACGTCGTCATAGTTCCAGCCAAAGTCACCAACCACGACCAACGGAATGCGCTGCTGCGCCGGGATGCGCGCCAGCGCCCGCACGCTGGTGACGTAGTTCTTGCGCGGTTGCACCGTGCCGACCTGCAGGAGGTAGCGCTCCGGGAGGGCGTAGCGGGCCGTCAGCTCGGCTCGGACCTCGCTCGATACCGGAAGGCTGAACTCGATCTCGACCCCGTGCGGGATCACCCGGCATCGCCGCGGGTCGATGTGAAAATGACGCACGACCGCCTGCATGGTGGCCTCCGAGGGGCAGATGACCACGCGGGCTCGGTGGACGGATCGCGGGACGACGACCCTGGTCGCGAACCACTGGCCCGCGGGAAACCAGTCCGGGTGATCGTAGATGGCGAGATCGTGAATCGTCACCACACCAGGGAGACCGAAGCCGAGCAACGGGAGCGAATTCGCCGGACCGTGGAGCAGCTGAACGCGATCGCCGCGCATCCGCAGCGGCATCATGACCTGCGGCCCAACTACGCGCGGCCCGCGGTCCGGATAGAGGGTGAGGTCGACGCCATGGCGGTCGCGGAAGGCGCCAATCAACGCCTGAATGTAGTGACCGATGCCGGTCGCGTCGCCGTCGCCCAGCGCCCGGGTGTCCATCGCAACCCGAAGCTGCCCCACGGCGTTTTCCCTCCCCCTCTGGGGGAGGGTAGGGTGGGGGCGTTCAGGCGTAGGTATCGATCCGCGCCTGCTTCGAGAGGACCTCGAGCACCCGCCGGGCGGGAAACCGTTCGAAGTCGTCGGCCCATAAGGTTAGGACGCGATCGCCGAACGGCGGGATATCGGGCTTTCGTGCGGTGACGAGCACGAGGGCGCCGGCGGCCGCCGCCACGTGGAGGGCATCGCCATCGTGTCCGACGACGCCAAGGCTGAGCTCGCTGAGAACCGCGACCTCGTCGACCGTCATGTCGGCGAGCTTGAGCGTCAGGGTTGGCTTAGCGATGCCGGCTCGCGTTTCCCGGACCGCCGGTTGATCGCCGGCGCCGCTCAGGATGACAATGCGTTCCGCCATCGATTGGTTGGCCACTACGGCAAAACGTTCCGCCGGCCAGGTCGGCATCCGCCGTCGCGATGACCATCCGCCGCCACCTGGAATCAGGATCAGGGGGTGGTGGCCGCTGCCGATGAACGCCGGCCAGCGCGCCATCGCTTGCGTCCGTACCGCGTCCGGCGGCCGCAGACTGGGCGAATCGCCGGGCGCCAGCATTGGCCGCTGGCTGGCGAGCGCCGCCAGGCGCCAGTTGGCTTCGACCGGATGCAGATCCTTTGTCGTCCGCACCCGCTCGGTCGCCAGCCAATCGTGGCCGGCAGCGGCCACCAGGCGGCGTGGCGCCGCCGCAAAATAGGCCAGCGCCAGGTGAAGGTAGCGGGCCGGGTAGGGAATGACGATGGTCCCCACCGCACCAGCGCGCAAACGCCGAAAGACGCGCCAGAGTTCCCTTGGCGAATCATCGAAGACCGAGGCGCGGCCGACCGATGGGATTTCGAGCACCGTCCCGATCGCGTCCGCCGCCGCGAATACGGTGGCGCCCTCGCAGGCGCGCAGCACGGATTGCGCCATCAGCGCCTCGCGCACGCCGCCACCGAGCAGGATCGCCACGTTGGATGATGGGCGCCGTTCGGTGCTCATGTGATGTAGTGCTGTCCCCGACGCACGACCTGCATGTTGTCGAGGGCCATGCCCGTCCCGACAGCCACGCAACTCTGGGGCTCACGCGCGACCCGCGCCGGGATGCCGACGTGGGCCGACAGAAACGCGGCCATTCCCGGCAATTGGGCACCGCCCCCGCAGAGCACGAGGCCGTTGCGGTTGACCGCGGCGCGCCGCGCCTCCGGGACCTGGGCCAGCAGGCGTTCCAGGCCGGCCAGGATCGCGTCCAGGGGCGCTCGGATCGCGGCCTGTACCTCGCGGCTCGAGACGCGAAATGGGGCATGATGCAGGTCGCCATCGGCACTGAGTTCGATCGAGGTCTCGTTGGCGGGGGTAACGGCCGAACCGATCTCGAGCTTAAGGCGCTCGGCGTCCCCTGGCTTGAGCTGGACGCCGCGCGTCTCCGCGATGGCCGCCTCGATGGCTCGGTCAAGCGCCTCGCCACCGATTGGGATCGACTGGATCGCGACGATTTCGCCGAGCACGATCACGGCCATCTCGGTCGAGCCGGCGCCGAGGTTGACGACCACGATGCCGTCGGTGCTGGAGACCGCGACCTTCGCCCCGATGGCGGCGGCCATCGGCTTGTCGATCAGGTATGCCGTCTTGGCGCCGGCCTGCATGGTGGCCTCCAGGACGGCCCGGCGCTCGACGCCCGTCACCATCGGCCCGACGGAGAGCATGACGTCCGGCCTGAAGATCCGCTGCCGCCCGACGATGCGGCCGATCAGATGCTGGAGCATGGCGCCCGCGACGCCATAGTCGACCCCGTTGCCATCACGAATCAGCCGGACGGTGCGCGCCTTTCCGCCGCGGCCCACGAGTTGGGTCGCGGCCCGTCCGATCGCCAGCACGCGCCCGCCCTTGCCATCGGTGGCCATCAACGCCGGTTCGTTGACGACGACGCCTTCACCCTTGACATAGACGAGCACGGTCGAGGTCCCCAGGTCGATGCCGATCTTTTTGGAGAGCACTCGGCCTTAATCCCCCACGACCCTGGAAAGGTCCACGTCGCCCGGGTGGCCGCCGATGCGTGTGATGTTTACACCCAGGCGCTCGAGCTTGGCCACGATGTCCTGGTATCCGCGATCGAGATGATAGATGTTGTCGAGCGTGGTCGTACCGGTGGCGCAGAGTGCCGCGACCACCAGCGCCGCCCCCGATCGAATGTCGGGCACGGTGACGGATGCGCCGTGCAACTGGCTGGGGCCGGCGACCATCGCGCTGCGGCCCTCGACGTAAATATCGGCCCCGAGCTTGCGCAACTCCAATACGTGCTGGAAGCGGTTTTCGAACACCGCCTCGGAAATGACGCATTTCCCGTGCGCCTGCGTCATCAGGCTGACAAAGGGCGCCTGCAGGTCGGTGGGGAATCCGGGGTGCGGCCAGGTGGTGACGTCCACCGGCTGCAGTCGGTCGTTCCCCTTGACCCAGAGACTGTGGGTTTGATCCTCCACCTCGACGCCGGCCTCGCGCAGCTTCAGCATCACCGCCCGAAGATCCCCGGTCGCGACGTCTTCGAGAACAGCCTCCCCGCCGGTGGCCGCAACCGCGAACGCGTAGGTACCCGCCTCGATGTTGTCGGGGATGACGCGATGGGTCGCGCCGCTGAGCTCGCTCACGCCCTCGATCTGCAGCACATCGGTCCCAATCCCGTTGATCTGGGCGCCCATCTTGCCGAGGAACATCGCCAGGTCGACGACATGCGGCTCACGGGCAGCATTGTGGATGGTGGTAAAGCCGTCGGCGGTCGCGGCGGCCATCATCAAGTTCTCGGTCCCGGTGACGGTTGGCATATCGAGATGGATGGTCGCGCCCTTCAGACGGTCCGCCCGGGCGACATACTCGCCGTCAACGAGCTCGACGTGGGCGCCCATCAAGCGAAGACCGTGGAGGTGCTGCTCGACCCGGCGCATGCCGATGTCGTCACCACCCGGCTTCGGTACCCTTGCCTCGCCTCGCCGGGCCAGCAGCGGACCGATCAGCAGAAACGAGGCGCGCATCTTGTTGGCCATGCCCGCCAATACCTCACTCCGGGCGAGCCGCTCGGCATTGACCTGGAGCTGCTGCGGATCCAGCCAGCGAATCTGGACCCCCATGCCTTCCAGCAGCTTCTTCATGGTCGAGACGTCCTCGAGGCGCGGCACGTTCTTGAGCCGGCATTCCTCGTCGGTCAGCAGGCAGGCCGCGAGGATGGGGAGAACGGCGTTCTTGGAGCCACTGATCGGGACCCGCCCGACCAATCGAGTTCCCCCCTCGATCAGGAGTTGGGCCACTGACCCCCTAGGGTAGCAGCCGCGGCGCGTCCTAAGTGCGGCGCCGGCGTCTGAGTTCGGCGAGCCGAAGTCGGGCCTCAGCTCGAGCCAGGGCGATCGAGGCGGCGGCCTGGTCCGCATCGGAGAGCTTCTGCTGCAGCAACTCCGACGCTCGGCGGCGGGCTTCCTCGGCTCGGGCTTCATCGATATCGTCCGCCCGCTCGGCGGCGTCGGCTAGCACCGTGACCTCGTCGGGTCGGACTTCAAGGAACCCGCCGGAGACGAAGAAGAACTGCTCCTCGTTGTCGTTGCGCACCTTCACCACCCCCGGCTTGAGCGGGGTCAACAGGGGAATGTGCCGGGGCAGGATGCCCAGCTCCCCCTCCGACCCCGGAGCCACGACAAAGTCGGCGTCGCCCTTGAAGCGACGGCCTTCCACGGTGACGATGTCGACGTGAAGCTTTAAGACCGAGCGCTGGCTCACGTCTGCTGCTTGGCCGCCTCCACCACCTCATCGATCGTGCCCGCCATGTAGAACGCCTGCTCCGGCAGGTCGTCGTGCTTGCCTTCGAGGATCTCGCTGAAGCCGCGGATCGTTTCTTTGAGCGGGACGTACTTTCCGGGGCGGTTGGTGAAGACCTCGGCCACGAAGAACGGCTGCGACAGGAAGCGCTCGATCTTTCGGGCCCGTGCCACTAGCACCTTGTCGTCCTCGGACAGCTCATCGGGGCCGAGGATGGCGATGATGTCCTGCAGCTCCTTGTTGCGTTGCAGCACCTGCTGCACACCGCGCGCCACCCGGTAGTGCTCCTCGCCGACGATGTCGGGCGTGAGGAACCGTGAGAAGGAATCGAGGGGATCGACCGCGGGATAGATGCCGCGCTCGACGATGGCGCGGGACAGGCTCACGGTTGCCCCCAGGTGGGCAAACGTGGTCGCGATCGCCGGATCGGTGTAGTCGTCGGCGGGGACGAAGACCGCCTGCACCGAGGTGATCGACCCCTTCTTGGTGGACGTGATGCGCTCCTCGAGGTCGCCCATCTCGGTCGCCAGGGTTGGTTGGTAGCCGACCGCGGACGGCAGCCGACCCAGCAACGCCGACACTTCGCTCCCCGCCAGCATGTAGCGGAAGACGTTGTCGATGAAGAGCAGCACGTCCTGGCCGAACTCGTCGCGGAAATACTCCGCCAGCGTCAGTCCGGTGAGCCCGACGCGGGCGCGCGCGCCCGGTGGTTCGTTCATCTGGCCGAAGACCAGTGCCGTCTTGTCGATGACGCCCGATTCGTTCATCTCGATCCAGAGCGAGTTGCCTTCGCGGGTGCGTTCACCGACGCCGGCAAACACGGAGAAGCCCTGGTGCTCCTCGGCGATGTTGCGGATCAACTCCTGGACGATGACGGTTTTGCCGACACCGGCGCCGCCGAACAAGCCGATCTTGCTGCCCTTGGCAAAGGTCGTCACCAGATCGATGACCTTGATCCCGGTCTCCAGCACCTCGGTATCCGTCGCCTGCTCGCTGACCGGCGGCGCGGGCCGATGGATCGGCAGACGGACGTCGGATTCGATCTTGCCCTTGCCATCGATCGGTTCGCCGATGACGTTCATCATTCGGCCGAGTGTCCCCTTCCCGACCGGCACGGTGATCGGACCGCCCGTGTCTTTGACCTCCGTACCTCGAACCAGACCATCGGTCGAGTCCATGGCGATGGTTCGGACGACGTCGTTGCCGCGATGCTGCTGGACTTCCAGCACCAGGCGGCCGTGCTTGCCGCGATCGATCTCGAGCGCGTGATAGATCTCTGGAAGATCCTGCCCCTCGAAGACGACGTCGACGACCGGGCCAATGATCTGGTCGACCCGACCGGTCCGTTCCTTCTTCGGTTTCTCCTGCTTTTTCTCTGCTTTCTCGGCGATTGCCATTGCTGCCTCCTAGCCGGCGGTGAGCGCCTCGGCGCCCCCCACGATTTCACTCAGTTCTTTCGTGATCGTCGCCTGCCGCACCTTGTTGCGCAGGAGGGTCAGGTCTTCGACTAGCTCACCGGCGTTGTCGGTCGCGTTCCGCATCGCCACCATCTGCGCCGCGTAGAAACTGGCCAGGTTGTCGAGGACCGCCGCGTAGACCTGTGCCTCGACGTAGCGCGGCAGCAGTTGCGAGAGAACCTCCTCGGCCTCCGGTTCATAGATGTAGTCGATCCGTGGCCCGGCGTCGTTCCGCTGCGGGACGCGTACCGGGATCAAGACCTTGATGGTTGGCTCCAACCTGCTAACAGATGCGAAGTGCGTATACAGCAGGGCAACCTCGTCGACATTGCCCTGTAGATACTCATCCCGTGCCACGGTGATCACCGGCAGGATGTCCTTCAATTGCGGCCGGTCGCCGATCTGCGACACCTCGGCGAGGATCGGCACCCCCAGCCGGCGGAAGTAATCGCGTCCCTTCCGGCCGATAGTATCGAGCACCGTGTCGCCCTGCCGGATGTAGCCGAGCGCCACCCGAAAGGCGTTGACGTTTAGGCCGCCCGCGAGGCCACGATCGGACGACACCAGGATCAACAGTCGTTTCTTGACGGGCCGCTCGGTAAGAAAGGGATGCTTGTACGTGGTCACCCGGCTCGCCACTTCGACCAGGACGTCGGCCATCCGGTCGGCGTAGGGCCGGGCCGCCTCCGCCTGTGCCTGCACCCGGCGCAGCTTGGAGGCAGCGACCGCCTGCAGGGCACGAGTGATCTGCTGCGTGTTCTTCACGCTGGCGATCCGGCGGCGGATTTCGGCGAGGGTGGCCATCGCGGGCTAGCGTTCCTTTGCCGTCTCGCGCTCGGTCGCGCGGCGCGCAGCCTGCAATGGGCCCTTTCCATCCGGAGGCGGTTCCTCCGCCTTCGGCGCCGGCTTTGCGTCCGCCTTCTGCACCAGTGGACTCCCCTGCTTGAACTCGTCGATGGCCGCGCGCAGCGACTTTTCCGAGTCCGCCGAGAGCGCCTTCTCCTTGGCGATCGCCTGCTCGATGCCGGGGTGTGAGCTGCTCAAGAAGCGCAGCAACTCTCCTTCGAATTGCCGCACCTTGTCGACCGGAACGTCGTCGAGCAAGCCGCTGCCACCGGCGAAGAGGACGATCACCTGCTGGGCGACCGGCATCGGTTGGTACTGATCCTGCTTCAGCAGCTCTTCCATCCGCTTGCCACGCTCCAGCTGGTCGCGCGTCCGCTTGTCCAGGTCGGAGGCGAACTGCGCAAAGGCGGCCAGGTCCCGGTACTGCGAGAGGTCGAGGCGCAGCCGGCCGGCGACCTGCCGCATCGCCTTGATCTGGGCGGCGCCACCGACACGGGAGACGGACAGGCCGGTCGAGATCGCTGGCCGGATGCCGGCGTAGAACAGATCGGTCAACAGGTAAATCTGGCCGTCGGTGATCGAGATGACGTTGGTGGGGATGTAGGCCGAGATGTCACCCGCCAGCGTCTCGATGATCGGCAGCGCCGTCAGCGACCCGCCGCCGTTGTCCTTGTTCATGCGCGCCGAGCGCTCCAGCAGACGGGAGTGCAGATAGAAGACGTCGCCGGGATAGGCCTCGCGCCCGGGTGGCCGGCGCAATAGGAGCGAGATCTGCCGGTAGGCCCAGGCGTGCTTCGAGAGATCGTCGTAGACGACCAGCACGTCCTTACCCTGGTTCATGAAGTACTCGCCCATCGAGGTGGCCGCGTAGGGAGCGATGTACCAGAGTGGCGCCGGGTCGCTGGCGGTCGCGGCGACGATGATCGTGTACTCGAGCGCACCACGCTCCTCGAGCACGGCCGCCACCTGGGCGACGGTGGCGGCGCGCTGGCCGATCGCCACGTAGATGCAGATGACGTCTTGCCCTTTCTGGTTGATGATGGTGTCGAGCGCGATCGCCGTCTTCCCCGTCTGCCGGTCACCGATGATCAGCTCACGCTGACCGCGGCCGATGGGCGTCATGGCATCGACCGACTTGATACCGGTCTGTAGTGGGGTATCGACCGGTTGCCGCGTGATGACACCGGGAGCGACTTTCTCGACAGGAGCCGTCTCGGTCGTCTGGATGGGTCCCTTTGCGTCGATCGGCTCCCCCACGGCGTTGACGACCCGACCGATCAGCGCCTCGCCGACCGGCACCTGGACGACACTGCCGGTGGTGCGGACCTCGTCGCCCTCGCGGATCTCCTCGTAGGGCCCAAGGATGATTGCACCGACCGAGTCCTCCTCGAGGTTGAGCGCCATGCCTTTGACGCCGCCCTTGAACTCGAGCAACTCGAGCGATTGGGCGTTTCGAAGCCCATAGATGCGTGCGATACCGTCACCAATCTCGGTCACGATGCCGACGTCCGCCGAGAGGATGGGGACGTCGAAGTCTTTGATGCGCTGCTTGATCAGGCTGCTGATCTCGTCTGACTTGATGCCCAATGCTGTTCCTTACCCCTTAGCTCGATAATTCCTGCCGCAACCGCGCGAGTTGCGTCCGTACGGTGCCGTCAACGAGATGATCGCCAATCTGGATCGTCGCGCCCCCGACAATGGCCGGGTCGGTCAGGAACGTCACGCTGACCTTCCGGGCCAGCTTGCGCGCCAGTTCCTGCTCATAGCGCCGGCGGTCGTCAGCGCCCAGGTCGATCGCGGTCGCCACGGTGGCGTGCACGATGCCCGACGCCTCGTCGGCGAGTCGCTCGAATGCCTCGCGGATCGCGTGCATGGACCGAGTCCGATGATGCTCGACCAACAGACGGAGGAGATTTTCGGTCTCCGGTCGAAGTTCGGGAGCAAGAAGTTTCGCCAGCTCCATCCGGCGCCGGACGCCGACCGACGGATTCTGAAAGGCGGCGAGAAGGACGTCGTCCTGGAGCAGTTCATCGAGCTTGGAGAGCTCACTCTGCCAGGTGTCGATCGTCTTCTCGTCCTCGGCCAGCTGGAAGATTCCGGCCGCATAGCGGCGCGCCACGTTGCTCGCGTCAGGCACGAATCTCCGCCTCCTCGATGGTGCGCTCGATCAACTCGCGGTGCTTTTTCGCGTCCAGGCTCTCGCCGATGATCCGGCCCGCGGCCATCACCGCCAGGTCCGCCACCCGCGACCTCAAGTCCTGAACCGCCTTCTGCCGCTCTTGCTGGATCTCAGCGCGCGCTTTCGCGATCAAGGCCTCGGCCTGCTCGCGCGCTTTCACCTCGAGCTCCTTGCGCAGGTCCTCACCCTGTTTCGCGATCCGATCGAGGATCGTTTGCGCCTCGCGGCGAGCTTCCTCCAGCTTCGCCTGGCGCTCGCGCTCGGCCGCCTCCAGCTCCTGCATCGCCTTTTGCGTGGCCTCGACGCCCTGAGCGATCCGCGCTCGGCGCTCGTTCAGGATGCGCAAGAGTGGTCCCCAGGCAAGCCGGTAGAGGACACCCAACACGAGAAGAAAGATCACCAGCTGGGCGATCAGCGTCCCGTTGATCGTCAGCAGGCCGGCGTCGAGACGGGTCATTTCCCGGTGATCTGGGATAGCAGCGGGTTGGCGAAGATCAGGAACAGGCCGAGTCCCAATCCGATGATCGGCAGCGCTTCGATGAACCCGATGCCGATGACCATCAGGGTGAACAGGCGTCCCTGCATCTCCGGCTGCCGGGCCGTCCCTTCAACCGTGCGACTCGACACCAACCCATCGCCGATCCCCGCTCCCAGGGCGCTCAGCCCCAGCAGCAGGCCGAAGGCAATGACGGTGGCACCCAAAACGATTGCACGTTCCAATCCAATCCTCCCTTAGTGGTTATCCATGTTCCTCTTGGACTTCGGTCGCGATCGCGACGTACGAGACGGTCAAAACGGTAAAGATAAATGCCTGCACCGCGCCGATGAAGAGGCTGAACAGCGTCCAGGCCACCCCCGGAAGCCACGAGATCCAGCCCGGGATCAGCACGAGGATCAGCGTGAGCAAGAGCTCGCCCACAAAAATATTGAAGTAGAGCCGGAACGAGAGCGTGATCGGCTTGGCGAGCTCGTCGATGACCGAGAGCGGGAAATAGGGCGGCACCAGCAGCAAGTGCTTGAAGTAGCCACCGACGTGCCGGCTACGGATGCTGTAGTACTGCACGAGCACGAAGGACATCAAGGCAAGGCCGAGCGTCGTGTTCCAGTCGTTGGTCGGCGACTTCAGCCCGGGCACCAACCCCAACCAGTTGGCGACCAGCAGGAAGGTCATGAGCGTGATCGCCAGCGGGCCGAGCGTGACGTTTCGGCCCTGCAGTGTCTCCTCGGTCAGGTTATTGATGTACTCGACGATGGCCTCGGTCGCGTTCTGCAATTGGGTCGGCACGCCGACTCGAAGCTGGCTGCGCAGGATCACCCCGAGGATCAGCAGCACCGCGCAGACGATGAGGGTGTTGCGAATCGTGTCGATATTGAAATCGAGCCCGGCGATGTTGATCGTGGGATGCGTGACGTCGATCTGAAGGAGGGGCAAGGTCATCACGCGGTTACCCCCGGCTGTGCGCGCATGATGCGCCACCCAGCGACCGCGGCCGCAATCGGGAAGCAGCCGTAGCCGATGACGGCGCCGACCGGGTCGACGCGGCTGACGATGAGCACGACGCCCAGCAGGACGGCGATCGTGAGAAAACGCATGGCGGCCGCGATCTGCAGCATTCGCGCGGTTGGGGCGAACCCAACGAAACGCTTGGCGGTTCCCACCATCCAGAACATGTTGGCCAGGCCGAGCAGTCCGCCCGCGATCAGTCCCGCGACGGCGCGCGGGTGACCGGCGGCGATCAGGCCTCCGGCGACGACCAGCAGGAAGGCGACCAATACCAGCGACGCGGTCACCTCGAACCGGCGCAGGTCACTCACTTCGACGCATCTCCTTCATCACCATTCGCACGACGCTATAGCCCCCGGCTAGCACTCCGAGGAGCAACCCCACCAAGAGGAACCAGGGCGACGTGTGAAAGGCCCGGTCCGCGAGGTAGCCGAGGCCCAACCCAACCAACACCGAGGCTGCCAGTTGGAGGCCGATGCCGGACGCGAGGCCCAAAGCCGCCAGCATGCTGGGGTCCTTGCGCTTTTCCGTCGGGGCCATCACTGCCTCCCAGAATTAGGCCTCAACCGTATCAAGCTTATCATCGCCCGAATACGCCACGCCATCGGGCGCGGGCCCGAACCGAGCTCAAGCCCGACGGGTTCGCCGGAACCGCCGGATCACGATGATGGCGATCCCGAGCAGCATCAAGAGGATCGCCCCGAGCAGCACCTTCTTGTGCCCGTAGATGGCCAGGCCGACCGCGGCGAAGATCGCCGTGCCGAAGTAGAAGACGAGCACCGTCTCGCGCGGGCTCAGGCCGAAATCGAGCAGGCGATGGTGCAGGTGCTCGGTGTCGGGCGTCGCAATCGATTTGCCGCGCAGCCGCCGGCGCACGATCGCCCAGGCGGTATCGACGATCGGGATGGCGAGCGCCGCTACCGGCACGATCAAGGCCAGCACCACCGTCCCCTTTGCGACCGACAGCACGGAGAGCGCGGCCAGGGCGAAGCCGAGGAAGTTGCTGCCGCTGTCGCCCATGAAGATTCGGGCCGGGTGCCAGTTGAAGAGCAGAAAGCCGACGCAGGCGCCGATCAGGGCGCCGGCCAGGATGACGATATCGGTTTCACCCCGGTTGATGGCGGCCAACAATAAGGTTGCCGCCACGATCGCCACGACGCCGGCCGCGAGGCCATCGACGCCGTCGATGAGGTTGATGGTGTTCTCGAGGCTGACGAACCAGAGCAGCGTCAGCGGGACGGCGGCCACCAGCGAGAAGGTGATGATATGGCCTCCCGGCAGGTTGACGAAGTGTATGTAGATGTTGAACGCCAGGATCGCCAGCAAGGATGCGGCGACCTGGAACAGAAGTTTGAGCAGGGGCCGCACCCCGTGGATGTCGTCGAAGACCATGAGGGTCGTGATCACCGCCGCCGACAGCAGTAATCCCAGCGTGGCGGAACTCGTGGAGAAGAGCGCGGCGGAAAGCCCGAACCCGAGATACATGGCCAGTCCACCGAGTCGGGCGGTGGGCTGCCGGTGAATAAAGCGGTCACCCGGCTGAGCCACGGCTCCGAGCCTGAACGCCAGCCAGCGGGACGGTAGCACCGCAATCGCCGTGCAGACCAGCGCCGCGAGAAACGGCACGACCGCCGGACCAAAGCGCGAGGGTGAGAAATCAGACCAGAAGGTCGGGTCGCTGAAGACGCTGGCGCCGGCTAATACGGCAGCGGAAATCGTTCGCACAGCGCCCGGCTGCGGGCGCGCACCTGCTCGTGAACCGTCCGGTCCTCGAGGTTGAACAGCATCTCGGCGACCATGTCGGCGATCTGGGTCATCTCTTGCGGGCCCATCCCGCGCGTCGTGACCGACGGCGATCCCAGCCGGATCCCACTCGGGTTGAACTTGCTGGCGGTATCGAAGGGAATCGAGTTGCGGTTCACCGTGATGCCGACCGTATCGAAGGTGTCCTGGACTTTCTTCCCGGTAAGGTTCAGTGGCCGCAGGTCGACCAGCATCAGGTGGTTGTCCGTCCCCCCGCTGACGAGTCGGAGCTTGCGCTTGCTCAGCCCCTCGGCGAGAACCCGCGCGTTGTTGACCACCGCTTGCGCGTAGGACTTGAACTCTGCGGTTTTCCACTGCGCCAGCATCACGGCCTTGCCGGCGATGGCGTGGTTGAGTGGCCCGCCCTGGCTCCCTGGGAAGACGCTTTTGTCGATGTCGGCCGCGTACTTCGCCTTGCACAAGATCATCGCGCCCCACGGTCCTCGCATTGTCTTGTGCGTGGTTAAGCTGACGAAGTCGGCATAGGGGACAGGGCTCGGATGGGCGCCGCCGGCGACCAGGCCGGCGAAATGCGCCATGTCGACAAAGAAGTAGGCGTCGACCGCACGAGCGATCGCGGCCAGCCGCTCGAAATCGAGGAGCCTCGGGTAGGCGCTATAGCCGGCGAGCAGCATTTTCGGCCGGACCTCCTTCGCCTGGCGCTCGAGGACGTCGTAATCGATTCGCTCCGTGACCGAATCGACGCCATAGGGGACGAAGTGGTAGAGCTTGCCGGAGAAGTTCACCGGGCTGCCGTGGCTCAGGTGCCCGCCCTGGCTGAGGTCCATCCCCATGACGGTGTCGCCGACGTTGAGCACCGCCGCGTACACGGCGTAGTTCGCCGTCGTGCCGCAATGCGATTGCACATTGGCATGTTCGGCACCGAAGAGCGCCTTCGCCCGCTCGATGGCGAGCGTCTCGATCCGGTCGACGACCTGGGTGCCGCCGTAGTAGCGCTTGCCCGGATACCCCTCCGCATACTTGTTGTTGAGCAGCGACCCGAGTGCCTGCAAGACGGCCGGGCTTGCGATGTTCTCAGACGGGATCAGCTCGAGCGTGTACTGCTGGCGTTCGAACTCATCGCGGATGGCGGCACCGACCTCGGGATCGACCAGGTCGATCCGGCTGGTCAGGTCGGTGCGGGCCTGCAACATCCCGCCCATTATGGCGAAACCGGGGGGCCCCCACCCTACCCTCCCCCAGAGGGGGAGGGAGAGATTAGCTCAGACGCCGGGATCGCACCCTGGCGCAGGATGCCAGGAGTCGCGCCGCTCAGGTCGAGGATGGTCGAGGGCTGCCCGATGCGACATGGCCCGCCGTCGAGCAGGACGTCAAGGCGGTCACCGAGGCTGGCCATGACCTGGTCGGCATCGACCGGTGGGGGCTGTCCCGCCGGGTTGGCACTGCTGCTCGCGATCGGTTCGCCCAACGCTCTCAGCAGTCCGAGCGCCACGTCGTGGTTCGGTGCGCGCACGGCAATCGTCGCTTCGTCAACCGTGATGCGTGCCGGCAGCACGAGCGTCAGCGGGCCGGGCCAGAAACGCGCCATCAACTCGGCCGCGGCGGCGGTGACGACCGCGAATCGTTCGACCTGGGCCCGGTCCACCACGAGCCAGACCATCGGCTGTCCGGCCGGGCGCTCCTTCACGGCGTAGAGACGCGCGACCGCCACTGGATCGGCAGCGCGCGCCGCGACGGCATACAGCGTGTCGGTTGGAAACGCGATGACCGCGCCGGCGCGAAGCTGCTCGGCGGCCTGGTAAATATGCGATGGGTCGGCGGGCCACCGCGCCGTCACGTCTGGACGCGCACCACCCGGTCTTGACCGGCCAGGTCCTTGTGCACGCTGACCTCCGCCGAGGGCCACTGCCGCTGCGCCAGCCGGACGACGCGGCGCGTCTGTGCCGGGTCGCACTCGAAGAGCACGAGGCCGCCGGGCTTCAGCGCCGTGGGCGCCTCCGACAGCGCGGTGCGAATCAGATCCAGCCCATCCTTGCCGCCGTCGAGCGCGAGCGCCGGCTCGTAATCGAGCTCCTTCGGTCGGATCCGCCGTAGCGCGTCGGGGATGTACGGCAGGTTGGCGAGGATCAGGTCGGCCGGTTTGGCGCCGCGCAGCAAGTCGGCCTTGACGGTCGTGATCCGGCGACGAAGCCGGTGGCGTCCGATGTTGTCGGCCGCCACTCGGAGCGCCGGGGCGCTGACGTCGCGGGCTTCGACGCGAACCTGCGGGACGGCCTTGGCCACCGAAATCGCGACGGCCGCGCTCCCGGTGCCGAGGTCGATGACGCGCCGCGCGTTGGGATGCGCCTTCAGCCAATCGATGGCCAGCTCGACGAGCAGCTCGCTCGACGGCCGTGGAATCAATACCGCCGGGGTCACGCGGAATATGTGGCCGAAGAACTCGCGCTCCCCCACCAGGTAGGGCACCGGGACGCGGGCGGCTCTGCGGCTGGTCAACCGGCGCAGCCGAGCGCGCTGCGCAATGGTCAGCAGTCGATCGGGGTGACTGTGGAGCCGCGCGCGCGACGTATGGAGGACGTGTGCCAGCAGGATCTCGGCGTCGAGCCAGGGCAATGGGATCCCGGCCGTCGCGAGGGTGGCTCGGGTCTTGGCGAGCTGCGCTTTGACCCGGCCGGCGTCAGTTGCGGGCAGCGCCATTCGGCGGCTCGCTCAGGCGGTTGCTCTGGTCCCAGGCGATCAAGCGATCGATCACTGGGTCGAGATCGCCGGCCTCGACGAACTGGGGGAGCTTGTAGTACTTGAAGTCGATCCGGTGGTCGGTGATCCGTCCTTCCGGATAGTTATAGGTACGAACCTTTTCGCTGCGGTCGCCGGATCCCACGGCCGAGCGACGAACTTCGGTGAGCGCCTGCTGCTGCTGCGCCACCTGGCGATCGAACAGGCGGGCCATCAGCACCTTTTCCGCCTTGGCCTTGTTCTTGAGTTGCGAACGCTCGTCCTGGCACGTGACCACGATCGGCGGACCGCCGTCCTCGGGCGTATAGGTGAGGCGCACCGCCGAGTCGGTTGTATTGACGCTCTGCCCACCGTGCCCGCCGGAGCGGTAGACATCGACCTTGAGCCGTTCCGGGTTGATCACGACGTCGACGTCCTCGGCCTCTGGCATGACGACTACCGTCGCCGTCGAGGTGTGGATCCGGCCCTGCGCCTCCGTCTCCGGAACGCGCTGCACGCGGTGCACGCCGTTCTCGAATTTCAAACGCGAGTAGGCGCCCCGGCCGCGAATCTCGAAGACCACCTCTTTGAAGCCGCCGCGCTCGGTCACGTTCTCGGAGAGCAGGTCGACCTTCCATCGCCGCGACTCGGCGTAGCGGCTGTACATCTTGAAGAGGTCGGCGGCAAACAGTCCCGCCTCATCCCCACCCGTCCCCTGCCGGATCTCGACGATGACGTTCTTGTCGTCGGTTGGATCCTTGGGTACCAGCGCGAGGTTGAGCTCACCTTCGAGGCGGTCGCGCTCCGCCTGTTGCTTCTCGAATTCCTGGCGCGCGTAGGCCTGCATCTCGGGGTCTCGCTCGTGATCCGACAGCTCGCGGGCCTCCGCCATGCCACGCTCGGCACGCCGATAGGCGTCGTAGAGCGCGACCAGGTCCCGGAGCTGGGCCTGTTCTTTGCCCAGCCGTTGGAGCTCCTTGAGGTCGGCGTGTACCGCCGGATCGGCCAGTCGCTCGGTGATCGCCTCGTATCGCGCCCGAACGGCTTCGAGCTGTTCGAACATCAGGCCGCGGCCTCTTTCTCCTCTTGGCGGGCTCCGTTGAAGGCCGCCAGCGCCACCTCGATCTGACGGTCGTCCGGTTCCCGTGTCGTCAGCTTCTGAGTTAGCAAGAACGGGAGGATCAAGACTTTGATGATCGGATTGTTCCGGTGCCGGCCGGCAAACCGGATGAACTCATAGGCGAGCATGGCGATCACGGGGATCAACACGATCCGAGAGAGGAGTAATACCGGCAACGCCGGCCGGCCGACCAGTCCGAAGACAAAAGCGCTCACCACCATGACCGCCAGCAAGAACCCGGTGCCACACCGCGGGTGCAAGGTGCTCTGCGTCCGCACGTTGGCGACGTCCAGCGGCAACCCCGATTCGTAGGCATTGATCGTCTTGTGTTCGGCGCCGTGGTACGCGAACAGGCGAGCGATCTCGGACTTGAACGAGATCGCGTAGAGGTAAATCAGGAGCAGCCCGATGCGGACCAGGCCATCGACGACGCCGAAGAAGAGGTTGCTGTGACCTCGACTCAGGAATCCGGCGGCGACCAGCGGGACGCCGAGGAAAAAGAGCAGCGCGCCGACGATCGCGATCCCCATCGTGATCCGGATGGCGTTCGCGCTCAGCTCGACCTGTTCGGCGGCGGCCTGGATGTTCGCCGACCACATCAACGCCTTCATGCCCAGGTGGAGCTGCTCCCACAAGCCGGCAAGGCCGCGCAGCAGCGGCAGCTTCCAGATCGGGTGGGTATAGATGACCGACAGCAGGCGCTCGCGCAGGACCTGGATCTCGCCATCCGGCTTGCGGACCGCCACGGCATAGGTGGTGCGGCCGCGCATCATGACGCCCTCGAGGACGGCCTGGCCGCCGTAGAAGAACTTGTCCTGGCTCACAGCCGCGCTCATGCTAGTCCCTGCGCGATCCGGTGGGCCACACAGGGCCCAACGACGGCGCGGCTTATCTCTTCCGCTGCTGGCGCTGCTGGAACCGGTCGACGCGGCCCTGGGTATCGACGATACGCTGCTGGCCGCTGAAGAAGGGGTGGCACACCGAGCAGACCTCGGTCTTGAGCTCTTTCTGCGTCGAGCCGGTCGTGAATTTATTGCCGCAGAGGCAGGTCACGACCGCGTCATGGTAGTAGGTCGGATGGATGGTGGCTTTCATTGGGGTCCCCTATTCTATCGCAAGATTGCCGACGTCTGGAGCATGCCGAGCCCCAACGCGAGGAGGAGCGCGAGGTAAAGCGAGCCGACGACAACCTTGGTCTGCGCATCGACGGCGTAATACGCAGGATTGAGTTGCGTCGAGCGAAACCGCTGCCAGGTCGAGAAGGCGCCGAAGATCAGGACGAGGAAGAGCACCGGGCTGACGTTGGTCCCGGTCTGCGCCTCGAAGAGCAGCAGCCCGGCCGCGATGGCCAGACCCGCAACGTTGAACCATTTCGAAAGTAATGAGGTCACACGGCCGCCGTCGAGCGGCGTCAGCGGGATCAGGTTGAAGAGGTTGATCAGGAAGCCGAAGTAGGCGAGTGCCTGCAGCAGTTGCCCGGTGCTCGAGTCGGGCATGCTGAGGTAGCCGGCGTAGCACAGCCCCGCGGCAATCGAGCCGAGGACCGGACCACCGATCGCCATGATCGATTCCTGCGCGACGGTGCGCGGCTGTTGCTTCATGCTGACGAACGCGCCGAGGAACGGAATCATGACCGGAAGGGTCACCGACAACCCCATGATGCGAGCCACCACCACGTGGCCGCTTTCATGGATCAGGATGAGGAGCACGATCCCGACGCCGAAGGCCAATCCAAAGATCTGGGTGTAGATCAGGGCGGTCACGCCCGTCGAGATGAGGGTGACGAAGACGCCCTTGAACTTGAGCGCGAAGAGCCCGATGTAGGACAGCTTGCTCAGGACCAGCCCGAGGAACGCGAGAACGCCCGCCGCCAGGCCGCTGCGGCGGCCGCGGGTGGGGCCTGGTTGCGCGGGAATGTCGGCCTGAACCGGCCGGTCGGTGCCGTGGCCATAGTCCGCGGTTCCCATGTGGGGGTCGTTGGGCGAATAGAGGTCAGCCACTAGCTCAAAGCATGCCCAGCCGCGGCGGCTTTTAACCAGTCGGAATTGGCGCGAACCGGCCACGGTCGGGTGAAATTCCCCAGCGACAACCCGGGGCAACGTCCCGTGAGTTCCCGCACCAAGGCTCGCATGCCGATGCCCCGCGTTGGATCGGGGATTTGTGCTAACAGCCAGTGTGGATCGACGTTCAGGCTGCGCAGCTGAACCTGGTGCACGCCGTGTTCCCGGACGAACGCGACCAGCGCCTCGAGCTCCACGGGAGCGTCGCTGATCCCGGGGAAGGTCAACAGATTGATCGTCACCTGGCCGCCGGAGGCGGCCACCAGCTCGGCGCACTGCCCGACCTGCTCCAGGCCGTACCCCACCGGCCGGTAGTAGGCGCGGAATCGCTTCTCGTCGAGGCTGAAGATGCTGATCCGGACCGAGTTCAGTCCGGCCTCGACCAGGCGGCGGAGCACGGCAGGCCGCGACCCGTTGGTATTGATGTGGATCGTGGCGTCCGGCCAGGCCGACCGGATGCGGCGGGTCGCATCCACCAGGGCGGCGCCGCGGGTCAGGGGCTCGCCCTCGCAGCCCTGGCCGAAGCTCACGAAGTTCGAGCGGCCCGCGCTCAGATGCCAGGCGGCGAGCTCGGCAATTTCCGCCGCGGTGGGCGCGAATCGCAGGCGCGTCTGCGGCGAGCCGACGTCGCCCCACTGCTCCGAGATGCAGCCCAGGCAGGCGGCGTTACAGGCCGGCGAAACCGGGATCGCCCCTTCGCCTCGACGCAGGAAGACGTTCTGGGCGGTCAGGCAACGGTAGTCGGTGGCGCAGGTCTCGAGGTGGCGGAGCAGCGCACTGTCGGGGAGGGCCTGGCGTCCCGTGCGGATCCCGCGATCGGTGTGCTGCCGATCCTCAGCCTGGGGATCCCACGCGCTCCAGCGGTCCGTTCGCATGGCCGCAACGTGGGGCTCGCCATCGACGGCGGCGACCGCCGCATATCCAAAGAGCGGCAGCACCGGCGGGCGGCCATCGTCCTCGTACGCGGGTAACCATGTCCGCAAGTATCCGGGCGGCAGGACGGCGGCGACCGCCACCGCGCCCTTCTCGTCGACGCGGACCGTCGAGCCGGCGTCCGTCCGGCCCAGGGGCATCCGCCCCGGCAGCTGCATCAGCGTGGTGCCGGCCGGCATCGGAATGAAGCGATCGGCCGCACCGACGTCCCAGCCGCTGCGCGCGACCGGCTCGAGGGAGCGATGTACGCGCAACCTTCCGCCGGGGGACGCGTAGAGGAGGCGCTGCACGTCCTCTACCTTATCGACACGCGCGCTTTCCCACGCCGGAGCGCGCTTATGGAAGAAGGTCGATTGGGTTTTGGGGGACGCCCTGGTAGCGAATCTCGAAGTGGAGATGCACGCCCGTGGCGCGTCCGGTCGCCCCCATCAGTCCGATCAGCTGGCCCTGCATCACGGTCTCGCCGGTCTTGACCAGCACCGCCGACATGTGTCCATAGATCGAGTGGAAGCCGTTGCCGTGGTCGATCTCGACGTAGATCCCGTAAGAGCCCCAGCCGGCGAAGACCACCTGTCCCCCCTCGGTCGCGACCTCCTGGGTGCCAAGGTTAGCCGCGATATCGATGCCGGGGTGGTATGGCCAGAAGCCCTGGGTGATGACGCCGTGGGTCGGCCAGACGAAGCGGTAGACCTGCTGACGGCTGCCGCCGGGATCTGAGGCCGTCGCCGGCTGTGTCAGGACGTCGACGCCGTTGCCCCCAGGCGCTGCCATGCCATCCGACACGCCCCCCTGATGACGGGTCGACGAAATCGTCAGATTCACCTGCGCGGCGGAGGCCGGGTAACGCAGAGCCGAGTCGCCCTGCCCCGTCAGCGCGACCGACGCGCTGCCGGCGGTGGCGTTGGCCTCGGCGATCGGATGCTTGAACACGAGGGGCGCCAGCGCAAGCACGAGCACGGCCAGGCTGAGCGCCCACGCATGGGCGGCCAGTCTTGGGATTCCCCTTGCCAAAACTCGGGCAGTCTATCGGACTTTTGGTCTGGCCGTCAACTGAAACACCACCATTTGCACACTTGGTGCGGACCCCTAGCGAACTTTCCGGTGTGCGCCTTCGACCGACTTGAGGGCGTAATGGTGCTTCGTATTCAGGTGGCGGACCGTTCCGCTCTTGCTGCGGAAGACCATCGACTCGGTCTCGGCCCAGAAGTGGTGGTAGATGGCGCCGTGGAGGAACTCGCCGTCCGTGACGCCGGTGGCCGCAAAGGCGACGTCGTCGCCGCGAACGAGGTCGTCAACGCCATAGACACGTCGCAGATCTTCGAAGCCGGCGGCGCGCGCCTTCTCCTCGTCATCCCCTGAGCGGAGCCAGAGCCGGCACTGCAGGTCACCGCCCAGACACTTCAGCGCGCAGGCGGCGAGCACCGCCTCCGGCAATCCCCCCACACCCAGCATCACGTCGATCCCGGTGCCTTCGAGCGTCGCCATGATGGCGGCGGCGATATCGCCGTCGCTGAGCAGGGTGATCCGGGCGCCAACCTGCCGGACCTGGTCCATCAACGCTTCGTGGCGCGGGCGGTCGAGCATCACGATGGTCAGATCCGAGACCTGAACCTTCTTGGCGAAGGCGACCCGCTCCAGGTTGTTCTCGACGGAATCCGTCACGTCGACCGAACCCCGGGCGTCGGGGCCGACCGCGATCTTCTCCGCATACATGCCGACCGGGGCGCGCAGCAGCGACCCCCGCTCGGCGGTGGCGATCACGGAGACGGCGTTGGGCAGCCCCTTCGCCACCAGGGTCGAGCCGTCGATGGGCTTGAGCGCGACGTCGCAGGGATCGCCGATGCCGTCGCCTGCCGGCTGACCGACGGCCAGGGGCGCCGACGCCGGCTCCTCGCCGATGACGATGGTCCCCTGCATGTGCACCCCCTCGAGCGCCTCGCGCATCGCATTGCTCGCGGTGGCCCGGATGCCCTCGCGGTCGAGGTTGCCCATCCAGCGTCCGGCCGAGAGGGCCGCCGCCTCGGTGGCGCGAACCAACTCGAGCCCGAGGTTTGGTTGCACCGTGCGCGGCGCCGCGATGCCGCCCGAGGAGGGTGTCGAGACGTCAGATCTCACGCGGTCTGTGACGTCAGATCCGTGGAGACCGCCGGCTTCGTCGCCGCCCCGTTGGCCGGCAGCGCGCCCGCCTTGATCGCGGCGGCCGCGACGAAGTCCCGAAAGAGTGGATGCGGACGGTTCGGTCGCGACCGGAATTCCGGGTGGAATTGCGAGGCCACGAACCACGGGTGGTCACGCAACTCGATGATTTCCACCAGCCGGTCGTTGGGCGAGGTGCCGGAGAAGATCATTCCTGCCTCCCACATCGCCTCACGGTAGGCGTTGTTGAACTCGAAGCGATGCCGGTGGCGTTCGTAGACGACCGGCTCGCCATAGGCCTCCGCCGCCAGGGTGCCGGGCAGCAGCTTGCAGGGGTAGAGGCCGAGACGCATGGTGCCGCCCTTGTCGGCGACGTCGCGTTGCTCGGGCAGGAGGTCGATGACCGGATGGCTGGTGAAGGCGTTGAACTCGGTACTGTTGGCGTCCGGGTCACCGAGCTTGTCGCGGCCGAACTCGATGACGGCGCATTGCATCCCGAGGCAGAGCCCGAGGTACGGTGTCAATGTGGTCCGGGCGAATCGGGCCGCGGCAATCTTCCCCTCGATGCCGCGATGACCGAAGCCGCCCGGGACCACGACGCCGTCGACATCGTCGAGCGCCCGCAGGTCGCCGGCCTCGAGCGTCTCGGAGGCGATCCATTTGATGTCGACGCGCAAATTGTGGTGCACGCCCGCGTGCCGCAAGGCTTCGGTGACACTGATGTAGGCATCGGGCGCCGGCAGATACTTTCCCACCACGCCGATGCGGACGCTGCCCGCTGGATGCTGGATACGATGGACCAGCTCCTTCCAGTCGCCGAGGTCGGGCGTCGAGGCGGGCGCGTCCAGCGCCTCGACGATCACGTTTCCAAGACCTGAATCTTCGAGCATCAGCGGCACCTCGTAGATCGAGTCCGCATCGGGAACCGAGATCACGGCCCGGCGGTCGACGTCGCAGAAGAGGGCGATCTTGTCTTTGAGCGCGACACTGATCTCTCTCGCCGAGCGGCAGACGATGGCGTCGGGCTGGATGCCGATGCTGCGAAGTGCGGCAACGCTGTGCTGGGTCGGCTTGCTCTTGAATTCCTCGGAGGCTTCGATGAACGGCACCAAGGTCAGGTGCACGTAGAAGACGTTCTTGCGGCCGAGGTCATTCTTCAACTGCCGGATCGCTTCCAGGAAGGGCAATGATTCGATGTCCCCGACCGTGCCGCCAACCTCGACGATCACGACATCGGGATTGTCCTCCCAGGTGACGCGGGTGATCCGTTCCTTGATCTCGTTCGTCACATGTGGAATCACCTGCACCGTGCCGCCCAGGTAATCGCCGCGCCGCTCCTTGGCGATCACCTCGGCGTAGATCTTGCCGGTGGTGACATTGCTCGCCTTACTGAGGTTGGCGTCGATGAAGCGCTCGTAATGGCCCAGGTCGAGGTCGGTCTCGGCCCCGTCGTCGGTCACGAAGACCTCGCCATGCTGGTACGGCGACATCGTGCCGGGATCGATGTTGATGTAAGGGTCGAGCTTTTGGAGGGAGACGTTGAGCCCGCGGGCCTTCAGGATTGTCCCTATGGACGCCGCCGTGATCCCCTTACCGATCGAGGAAACCACGCCACCGGTTACGAAGACGTACTTCGGCACCGGGACTTTATTCTACGCCGGAACGCCGCCGTCCGCGAGCCGGTTTTAGCGGCGCGTAACGTTGGTTCGGTTAGACTCGCCGTTCTCTCGTACATGCGAAGTGTCCTTCACGTTTAATCTGGGTGAGGCTGTGTATCCGTACGGACTGATCGGTAATTGTGAAACCGCCGCGCTGGTCTCGACCGGCGGCGCGATCGACTGGTTTTGCTATCCGCGCTTCGACTCGCCCTCCATCTTCGCCGCGATCCTCGATCGCCAGCGCGGCGGCAGTTTCCGGATTTCTCCGGTCAACCCCGTCCCCACCGGTGAGCAGGCCTACATCCACGACACCAACATCCTGACCACCACCTTCCATCGCGCCGAAGGAACGCTGGTCGTGACCGATTTCATGCCCTGCTTCAACGAAGGCGAGCGCTTCCTCTCGTTGAAGCGGATTTGCCGCGGCCTCGAGGCGCGCGGCGGACCGGTGGAAGTCGAATGCATCCTGGACCCCGCGCCCGCCTACGGTCGCGCGCGCATCAGCTTTGCCGAACGCGAGGGCATCGTGATCGCCTCCGGCGGGTCGCAGGAAGTGATCCTCTCCTCCACCGTGCCGCTCCATGGCAACGTCGAGGTGATCGATGGGCGACCGCGCTACGTGTTCCGTTTCACCATCGAGCCCGGCCCGCAAGTATGGCTGACGCTCGGCTTCGGCGAGCGCTACTTCGCCCTCGGTCGGAAATTTCCCAGCAGCAACGATGCCACCGAACTCGCCGAGCGCACGCGCGCCTTCTGGATCGGCTGGCTCGAGCAGTGCCTCTACCAGGGACCATTTCAGGATGCCGTTCGGCGATCCGCGTTGGTGATCAAGTTGCTCACCTACGCGCCGACCGGCGCCCTGCTGGCCGCGCCGACCACGTCGATCCCCGAGGATCCAGGCGGCGAGCGTAACTGGGATTACCGCTACTGCTGGCTGCGCGACGCGTCTTATGGCATCGCGGCGCTCTTCCGCGCCGGCTTCGAGCAGGAGGCGGTGGACTTCATCAACTGGATCCGGGACCGCGCCTACGACCATGACTTCGCAATGCAGATCCTCTACCGCGTGGATGGCGACCCGCACCTGCCCGAGCAATACCTCGAACACCTGGCGGGCTTCGAAGGCGCTCGGCCGGTTCGCATCGGGAACCGCGCCGCCGGCCAGCGGCAGCTCGACGTCTTCGGAGCGGTGATCGACTGCATGGCGGTGTATCAGCGCAAGGGCGGGTTCATCTCGACCAAGCTGTGGCACGTGATCGAAACGTTGGCCGACGGCGTCTGGGATTTGAGCCGGGAGCCCGACAACGGGATCTGGGAGTTCCAGGGCGAGCGCAAGCACCACACGCACAGCAAGCTCTGGTGTTGGGTGGCACTGGACCGGGCGATCACGCTGGCGAAAGGGACCGGCAACACCGGGCACCTGGCTGTGTGGGAGCGACAAGCAATGGATCTGCGAACCGAGATCGAAGGGCGAGCCTGGAATCCCAGGATCGGCGCCTTCACGCAAGCCTATGACGATGAATGCCTGGATGCGGCCGTGCTGCAGATGCCGGTGCTCGGATTCCTGCCGGCGACCGATCCGCGCATGCGGGCCACCATCGAGACCCTGAGCCAGCGACTGCTGAACGGTCCCTACGTGCGCCGCTACGACTGCAAGGATGACCAGGGGTACCTGAGCGCGGCCTTTCTCCTCTGCAGCTTCTGGTACGTGGATGGACTGATCGGCTTGAACCACCTCGACGCCGCGGAGCGCCAGCTTGGCGAGCTCATCGCGCTCTCATCACCGCTGGGCTTGCTGGCCGAAGGCAACGACCCGGCGTCGGGCGCGCCCCGCGGCAACTTCCCGCAGGCCTACAGCCACCTCGGTCTGATCGACAGCGCGGTGCGCCTCGAACGGGCCCGCGCCGCGCAGCCGTCCGAAGCGCAGGCTCGCGAGCCGCAGGAAGCTGCCGGCTAATCCACCGCGGCGTTGGCGGTGGCGCCGCGCGGCTCGAGGATGACGAGCTTGGTTTCTTCGACTGACGGCGTCGTCGAGATTTGCAGCTTCGGCTGCGGGGTGAGGTCGGTTGCACCCATCTCTTTCGCGAATTTCTCCACGCCTTCGAGGTTCTGCGCCAGCAGGGTCAGGCCGGGCAGCTTGTAAGAGATCGGGATCACGAGCTTCGGCTCGATCTGGTTGACGATTTCCGTGGCTTGCGCCGAGTTGATATGACTGCCGCCGCCGATCGGCACGAACAAGACGTCGATCTTGCTGCCGATCCCCTCCAACTGGTCCTCGCTGAGCCCGTGTCCGAGGTGACCCAGGTGGCAGACGCGAAGGTCGTCGATCTCGACGGTGTAGGCGAAATTCTTTCCCCGCTCCGCGCCCTTCTTGGCATCGTGATACGTCTGGGTGCCAGTCATCGCCACGCCCTTGATCTCGAACTCGCCGGCACCGGTCACGATGTGCGGCTCGCCCGACAATCCCTGCAGGCTGAAGTGGGTCGGATCATCGTGCGTGAAGATGACGATTTGCACGTTCAGCCGGACCGGCGAGAGGCCGAGCTTGGGCTCGTAGGGGTCGATCATCACGGTGGCCTCGCGGCCGCGGAGTCGCACGGCGTTCAGGCCGAAATAGGTGATTTCCATCGGCCCGTAGTCTACATGCGGTCGGGCGCCGAAACGCCCATCAGTCCGAGCGCGTTGGCGATCGTGACGCGAGCGGCTGATGACAGGAGCAACCGGGCCGCGGTCAGCGGCACATCGTCGGTCACGACGCGGCAGTTCTTGTAGAAGCGGTGGATGGCAGCCGCCAGCTCATCGGTGAAAAAGGCAAGTCGATGCGGCTCGAGCGCTTCCGCGGACTCGCGGACGACGTCCGGCCAGCGCATCATGACTCGGATCAATTCCAGCTCCCACTCCGAGCTGAGCCGCTCGAGGGCGGGTGGGCCGGCAGCGTCGCCGCCGAGCTTCAGCACGTTGACCAGCCGCGCGTGGGCGTACTGCGCGTAAAAGACGGGGTTCTCACTCGATTGCCGGCGTGCCAGCTCGACGTCGAACTCCATCTGGGCGTCGGAAGAGCGCAGCAGAAAGAAGTAGCGCACCGCATCGGGGCCGACCTCGTCGAGCATTTCCTTGAGCGAGATGCCGACGCCGGCGCGGCGCGACATGCGCACCGTTTCCTCGCCGCGTTTCACCGACACCAGCTGGACCAGCAAGACCGACAGCCTCGCCGGGTCGATGCCCAGCACGGCGAGCGCTTCCTTGACCCGTCCGACCTGCCCCTGGTGGTCGGCACCCCAGACATCGACCACGCGGTCGAAGCCGCGCCGCTCGAACTTGTCGCGGTGATAGAGGATGTCGGACCAGAAGTAGGTTGGATACCCGTCGCGTTTGATCAGCACCTCATTTTTCTCGCCGTCGGTTTTGAACCAGGTCGCGCCGTCCTTCTCCTCGATGCGTCCCAGGTCACGCAGCTTGCGCATCGTTTCCTGGTCCCAACCGGCAAAGAGGCTGCTCTCCGAGAAGAAGTTGTCGTGACGGACGGACAGCCGCGAAAGGTCATCGCTGATGCGCTGCTGAACCCACTGCATGCCGAATTCCGCCAGGGCCGTCGGCTCCGTCGCCAGCCCCTTGCCTGTGGCCTCGTGAGCAATTTCGTCGACATAGGTGCCGCTGTACCCGCCCTCGGGCACAGGGAGCGCCTGCATGCGCGCGGCAATCGATTCCCCAAACAGACGAACCTGCCGGCCCTTGTCGTTGATGTAGTACTCGCGCTGCACGCGAAAGCCAGCCGCCTCCAGTACCCGGGCGACGACGTCGCCCACGACCGCCCCACGCCCGTGGCTGAAGAGCATCGGCCCGGTCGGATTGGAGCTCACGAACTCCACCTGCACACGGCTGCCGTGCCCGACCTCACTCCTCCCCCACCGTTCGCCCGCGACCGCGATGGGCGCCAGTTGCGCCTGCAGCCAGGCCGGCTCCAGGGTGATGTTGATGAATCCCGGCGCCGCCAGCGCGATGCGGCCAAGCGTGGGTGGCAGGGCCATCGCCGTCGAGAGCTCGGTCGCGATCGCCATGGGCGACCGATGGAGCGTCCGGGCAAGCTTTAGTGGGAGCGTGACCGAGTAATCGCCGTGCGCCGGGTTCTGGGCTCGCTCAACCAGGACCGCCGGCAAAGTGGTTTCGGCGGACCAGCCACTGATCGACGTGACGGCCTGCCGCACCGCCTGATCGATGATCGACGAGGGAGACCTCGGCGGTGACGCGATCAGGGGTGGGTTCCGAGCGTGACCTGAAGCGTCTGGCTCTTGCCGCCGCGCGAGATCGTGACGCTGACCTTCGTGCCGGGCGCATACTGGCGCAGCACGTCCAACAGCGGATGGGTGTCGTCGATGGACTGGTCGTTCACCTTGGTGATGACGTCGTTCACCTTGATCCCCGCATGTTCCGCCGGCGAGCCAGCCGTAATGGCCGTGACCACGGCGCCGACGACCAGCCCATTGGCGGCCGCGGTGGTCTCGTCGAGCTGGTTGTAGGTCACGCCCAGGAAGGGCCGGTTGACGTGGCCGGTCTGGACCAGTTGGTTGGCGATATCCCGAGCGGCGTTGCCGTCGAGCGCGAAGCCGAGCCCGGGGCCGGCCTGCGCCTGCTCGATCGCAAAGTTCACGCCGACCACCTGGCCGGCCGAGTTCAACAGTGGACCGCCGCTGTTGCCCGGGTTGATCTGGGCGTCCGTCTGGATGGCGTTCAGGATGTTTTCCGGCACGCCCGTGGTCGCGTTCGGGATCGAGATGAAGCGGTGGAGCGCACTGATCACGCCCTTGGTCACACTGTTCTGCTGCCCGAGCGGGCTCCCGATCGCGATCGCGAGCTGCCCCACCTTGAGCGCGCTGGAGTCGGCCCAGTTGAGGACGGGCAGGTCCTGCGCATCGATTTTGATCACGGCGATGTCGTCTTCGGGACTGGTACCAATGACACGCGCGTCGTACTTCTTCGCCTGATCGCGCAGGATGACCTGCAGCTGGAGGGCATTTTCCACCACATGGTTGTTGGTGACGATATAGCCATCGGAGCGGACAATGAAGCCGGAGCCAATGCCGTGCTGCTGCTGCTGGATGAACACGTCGGGCGAGGTGATCGTGGTCTTGATCTCGACCACCGCCTTGCCAGCTTGAGCGGCGACGTTGATCACAGCCGACTCCTCGGTCAGGTTATTGGTGATCGGTGCCAGCGGTGCCACCACTGCGGCGCCCGAAGGCGTCACCTTGATCAGCCGCGGGGCAAGCAGGATGGTCGCTCCCGAGCCAACGAGGCCACCGAGGATCGCGCTGGCCAGGATGATCGCTGTGATGCCCGTCCGACGGCGCGGTTGCACCGGCTTTTCTACCGGCACGGGCGACAGGGGCGCCGGTTCGGGCGCGGGTGGGAAGAATTGAGGTTCGCTCGCCATCGAACTCAGCCCAATTCTACGCTCGAATCTTTCAGCGACCGGGCAGCGGAAGCCACGTAAGGACCAACTGCTCGGTCCGTCGGAATCCTGCCTCCTCGTAGAGGCGCACCGCCTGTGGGTTGTTCTCACGGGTCCAGACGGCGGCGAAGGTGACGTTTCGCTGACGAAAGAGGTTCACCGCTTCGCGAAGCAGGCGGCCGCCGATTCCCTGGGACCGAAAGGCGGCATCGACGTAAACCTCAGCGACCTCGGCTTCGAGCCCGGTGCCTGGGTTGAAGAGCACGCACCAACACAACCCCACGACCTTGCCGGCGGCCCGGGCTGCCAGGATGATGTTCTCGCCGGTGAACCGAGGACCGGGCGCGGTCGCAATGTCGTGCTCGATCTGCTCCTCGCTGAGCTGGGGGTGGTCGTAGTGGCGTTGTTCGTCGATCATCAGCTCGCGCAGCAATGGGCGCACGAGCTCGTGCTCAGCCGGATCGAGAACGCCGATCGAGATATCGCTCGCAGCCGGCCGGTCTATGTTTTCCCGCCCGCGGGCGCGGCATCGAGCACACCGCGGATCGCCTGGACGGCGCCGAGTAGGGCCGCGGTCTCCACGGGAACGACGATCTTGGTGTTCTCGCTGTCGGCGAACTTGGACAGCGTGTCGAGTTGCAGGATGGAAACGAGCGTCGGATCCGGAGCGGCGGCTTTGATCGCCTGGTAGACGGTGGCGATCGCCTGCGCCCGGCCTTCCGCCTCGAGAATGGTCGCCTGCCGGAGGCCCTCGGCCCGCAGGATGGCGGACTGCTTGTCGCCTTCGGCGGTCTTGATCTGGCCCTGCTTCTGGCCGTCCGCGATATTGATCTGCGATTGCTGCTGACCTTCCGATTTCAGGATGAAGGCGCGCTTCTCCTGGTCAGCCGTCTTCTGGAGCGCCAGGGCGTTGAGGATCATCTGGGGCGGCGTGATGTCGACGATCTCGATCCGGTTGATGCGGATGCCCCACTTGTCGGTCACCGATTCCATCTGCGCCTGCAGCTGCGCGTTGATTCGCTCCCGCTGACTGAGCGCATCGTCCAGGCTCATTCCGCCGAAGATCGCACGCAACGTCGTGCGCGAGAGCTGGTCAATGGCGACAAAATAATTGCTGACGCTGAACAGGGCGAGCCTGGGATCGACGACCTGGCTGAAGATGGTGGCGTTCACACTGACCGTGACGTTGTCGCGCGTGATCACGTCCTGCTTGTCGCCCGTCCGTGGGGTTTCTCGAATGTCTACGGTGACCATCGAGTCGACGAGCGGAACAAGGAAGGTCACGCCGGGCTGCCGCACGGAATGAAACTCGCCGAGGCGCTTGACGATGCCGACGTATCCCTGCTGGATGATGTTGACCGTCCGCGCGATGATGACGATCGCGAGCAGAACGAGAACGGCGCCGACGATTAGCGGTGCTGACATCTATTCCACCTCTTCTCAGACGGACGGCATTGACGGGAATGACGCAGGCGGCAAGGACGCCGCGCGAACGACCAGGACGGTGCTGCGCAGGTCGGTGACGATGACTGACGTGGTGGCGGGCAACGGACTGCCGTCTTCGGTGATGGCGGGCCACAGCTCGCCGGCGATCTTGACGTGACCCGGTTGGCCCGAAGCCAGAATCGGGTCGGTCAGCACCGCCCGCTGGCCGACCATGCTCTCCGCCCCGGACTCGAGCCGCCGGCGGCCGACGCCCAGGCGCTGGACCAGGAACGGGCGCGCGGCGAAGATGCCGACGACGCCAATGACGCCAAGGACGACGGCCTGCACAAAGAGACCGAACCCGAGCAGGCTCACGACGGCGGCCGCCAGGGCCCCCAGGCTAATAAAAACGGCGAAGAAAGCGACCGTCATAACCTCGGCGATCGCTAAGGCAACGGCGACGATGATCCAGAACCAGAACGCCGTCATTCGCGGCCATTCTAAGCCTACTGAACGAGTCTGCTCAGGCGGCTTCGGCCTGCAAGCGGCCCCGTGCATGACGTTCGACCGCCACCGGCACGATGCCGGCCCCCTGGATGACCTCGAGGACGTGGGTCAGCCCGATTTCTTTTCGTCCGGCCGGGAAATCGATCCCGATCACGGACATCGCCGCGTCGCAATCGGGACAGCTTGTGGCGGTCACGGCGTCGGTCGGGTCCCAGGCCCGTTGCGCGCAGGCGCCGCAACCCCGACAGATGAGATCGAAGACCATCCCCGTCCCCGCCGCCATAGGCGCGCGGTCCCCACCTCGCTCCACGCAGGTACAACGACACTCTCCCTCCCCCGCTTGCGGTCCACTCCCTTCCCCGCTCGCGGGGGAGGGCCGGGGTGGGGGTTCCTTACTTCTTCTTGTCGATTATGTCGCGCAAGTCCTTGGCCGCCGCCTCGATATCGGCGTACTTGCGCTGGCCCGCCCGGACCTCTGCCGACAGCACGCCACACCGGTGCACCTTTTTGAAGTCGCCATACGGAAACTTGTAGCGCCCTTTGGTGTTGACGTTCGCCTCGGTGTCGATACCGAGGTGCCACGTGCCGTACTCGGCAAAGCCGTGCTCTTCGATGAAGCGATTCTCATGCTGGGTTGAGGGCTGATGCTCGCTCCACAAATCGCGGTCGTCGCGCACGACCTTGCCTTGATCGACGAGTTGCTTCGCGTGGTCGAATCCGCTGCGATTGAGCTTGACCGTCGTGACCCTAACTGCCATAACAATTCCACGCTATACCGTTCCGCCTCGCCGACGCAAATCCCGTTCGATGGCTGGCCTGGTCAGGCGCTGAGGGTCCGCCGCCAGCGGACCGGCACCCGCCCGTCGTAGTCGATCGCACTCGCGCCGACGAAGGCGGCGAGCTCGGCGATCGCGTCTCTGGTCGAGCGAGCGATGCTGGCATCCTCGCAACCGGGCTCGACGCTGATGGCCCGGATGGATAGCCGTCTCGACTTTCGGTCGAACGCCGGGTCCACGCGCGCCACCAGCTGATCCTCGTGGAGCACGGGCATCGCGAAGTAGCCGTACTCCCGCTTACCTACCGGGACGTAGATCTCCAATTTGTAATCGAACCCAAACATCAGCCGGGTCCTTGCCCGATCGCGGATCAGGTTGTCAAACGGCGACAGCAGTGTCGTCCGTGGGGTCCACTCGCCCGCCTCGATGCGGTCGAGCAGCGCGAGATCCTCGCTGTGGACGTACCAGGTTGACGGCCACGATCGATCACCGCCGCTGACTTTCAGTGGCACGATGCGTCCCTGCTTCTCGAGCATGAGTAGGGCAGACGCGAGATTCGGATAGTGCGACGAAATGAAGTGGTGGCTGATGTCCATGGCGCGGCCGACGCCCAGGGCGCGCAACGAGATTTCCGCCGCCCACCGGACGATGGCCGGCTCGGACAGCGCCGTCATAGGCGTCCATGGAGGAAGGCACCGCTGCGGGAAATCCCACAGCTTCTGCCCTCCTTGACGTCCCGCCACCATCAACTTTCCAGATCGCCAGAGGATGGCCAGCATCATGCCCACGTTGCGATTGCCGGTCCATCCGCTCGACTGCCAGCCAACGCTCGAGGCATCCTCGAACGCGCGCGAGGGCAGCGGCCCATGTTCGCGCAATTGACGGAGGATGCGTCCGCGTAGCGCATCGTTGGCCTTCACCCAGGCCAGCGCTCGCGGAGTCCAGCTCCATTTTCCCGAGGCATAGCGGCGCGTGATCCAGCGGTGGATCGGGTAATGCTCGGTGAGCACGATCGAGGCCGCATGCGCCCAGGCCTCAAACAAGCGGCGCTCTTGCCAGAGCAGCGTGTCGAGGTGTTTTCGTTGGTACGGTCCAACCCGGCTGAAGACAACCAGTTGGTGGCTCGGCGCGACCACGCTGGTCGGGTCGAGTTGCAGGCAGCCTAAATCCCGAACGACGTCGAGGATGCCATCGGCATTCGGTTTGCTCCTCGGTCCCGCCAGCCGCTGGCGCGTGACCGCCAGCCGTCGCGCCGTCTGAGCCGAGATGGTTCGCACCGACGAAGCTTAGTCAAGGGTTGGAGAAAGCCGCCTCGGGGATTCGAACCCCGGACCGATGGTTTACGAAACCATTGCTCTACCGCTGAGCTAAGGCGGCTCGCCAGCGCTCGGCTATTTTACGGTTCCGAGCCGTCTGACGAACCGGCGGCGACCGCGGCAGGCTCTCGAGCACCCGTTTTGCGCAGGACCAGCTCGCCCTTCTCGGCATCGACCAGGACCGTGTCGCCCTCGCGGAACTTGCCGTCGAGCACCGCCATGGCGAGGGGATCCTGGATCCGACGCTGGATGACGCGCTTGAGCGGCCGGGCGCCATAGGTCGGATCGTAGCCCTCGTTCGCAATCACCTCGAGGGCGGCCGGTGTCAGCTGCAGCGTGATCCGCCGCTCGGTGAGGCGCTTACGGAGCCGCTCGAGCTGGATGTCGACGATGTGCTTGATCTGGTCCAGCGTTAACGGCTTGAAGATGATGATCTCGTCGACGCGGTTGAGGAACTCTGGCCGAAAGTTGTGGCGCACCGCTTCCAGGACCGCCTTCTGCCTGTCGCCCTCACTCAGGGTCGGGTCCTGCAGGATGTGGCTGCCAAGATTCGAGGTCATGATGATGACCGTATTCCGGAAGTCGACGGTGCGACCCTGACCGTCAGTGAGTCGTCCGTCCTCGAGGATCTGCAGCAGGATGTTGAACACATCCGGGTGCGCCTTCTCGATCTCGTCGAACAGGATGACGCTATAGGGGCGGCGGCGAACCGCCTCGGTCAGCTGACCACCCTCTTCGTAACCGACATAACCGGGAGGCGCGCCGACGAGCCGCGCCACGGTGTGCTTCTCCATGTATTCGGACATGTCGATCCGGACCATGGCCTGCTCGGCGTCGAAGAGGAATTCCGCAAGTGCCCGCGCCAGCTCGGTCTTCCCCACCCCGGTCGGTCCCAGGAAGATAAAGGAGCCGATCGGTCGATTGGGATCGCTGAGTCCGGCGCGACCGCGGCGAACCGCGTTGGCGACGGCCATCACCGCCTCGTCCTGGCCGACCACGCGCGCGTGCAGCCGCTCCTCCATCTTGATCAGCTTCTGGACTTCGCCTTCGAGCATCTTCTGTACCGGGATGCCGGTCCAGCGCGACACGATCTTGGCGATGTCCTCTTCGTCGACCTCTTCCTTGAGCAGGCGATGCTCCTTCTGCAGGGCGACGAGCTCGGTGTTCCTATCCTCGAGGTCCTTCTGAACCTTGGGCACCTCGCCGTACTTCAAGCGAGCGGCCGCTTCGAAATCCGCCATCCGCTCGGCGCGCTCGGCGTCGAGGCGTAGCTGCTCCAGCCGGGCCTTGAGCTCGCGGATCGACTGGATGAGCTTCTTCTCTTGCTCCCACTGCGAGCGCATCACCTTGCTCTGCTCCTGCAGGTTGGCGAGGTCCTTCTCGATCGCCTTGAGGCGATCCTTCGAGGCGCGGTCCTGCTCTTTCTTGAGCGCCTGCCGCTCGATCTCGAGCTGCCGAATCTGGCGTTCGAGCTCATCGAGCTCCTGGGGCAGACTGTCGATTTCCATGCGCAGACTCGAGGCGGCCTCGTCGATCAGGTCGATCGCCTTATCGGGCAGGAACCGGTCCGTGATATAGCGCTGCGACAGGACGGCAGCGGACACAATGGCGGAGTCGGTGATGCGCACGCCGTGATGGACTTCGTATTTTTCCTTCAACCCGCGCAGGATCGAGATCGTGTCTTCGACCGACGGCTCGCCGACGAAGATCGGCTGGAAGCGGCGTTCGAGCGCCGCATCCTTCTCGATGTATTTCCGGTACTCGTCGAGCGTCGTGGCGCCGACGGCACGGAGCTGGCCACGAGCCAGCGCCGGCTTCAGCAGATTGGAGGCGTCCATGGCGCCCTCCGCCGCTCCGGCGCCGACCAGCGTGTGGAGCTCGTCGATGAAGAGGACGACCTGGCCGTTCGACGACTCGATCTCTTTCAAGACTGCCTTCAACCGGTCCTCGAACTCGCCGCGGTACTTGGTGCCCGCGATCAACGAACCGAGGTCGAGGGAATGGACGCGCTTGTCCTTGAGCGACTCGGGCACATCGCCCTGCGCGATCCGCTGGGCAAGTCCTTCGGCGATCGCGGTCTTGCCAACACCAGCCTCGCCGATCAGCACGGGGTTGTTCTTGGTGCGCCGTGAGAGGACCTGGATGACGCGACGGATCTCCTGCTCGCGGCCGATGACGGGATCGAGCTTGCCCTCGCGGGCGAGGGCGGTCAGGTCGCGAGTGTACTTTTCGAGTACCTGAAACTTGGACTCGGGCGAGGCGTCGGTGACCCTGGTCGAGCCCCGCACCTTGGTGAGCGCCTCGAGGACCTTCTCGCGCGTGACGCCAGCACGTTGCAAAATCTTGGCGGCTTCGCTGTTCGACTCATCCGTGATCGCGAGCAGCAGGTGCTCGGTGGAGAGGTACTCATCCTTGAGCGCCTCCATCTGGTTTGACGCAGCGTCGAGCAGCCGGCGCAGGCGCGCACCCAGATAGGTCTCGGCACCGTAGACCTTCGGAAGGCGGTCGAGCTGGGCTTTCAGCTCGGCCTCCACTCGCGCGGGATCGACACCGATCTGCTGCAGGATGGGACGAACCGTGCCGTCCTGTTGCTGCAATAAGGCGAACAGCAGGTGCTCGGGCGTGATCTCCTGGTGCTGGGCTTCCTGGGCAAGCGTTTGCGCTTGCTGGATCGCCTCCTGGGTCTTTTCGGTTAGTCGATCAGGGCGAAACGGCATAGTGTTGGTCTACCCGACTCAGAATATTCCTTAAACGAATTCTGAGACAAATGCCGCCCCCACCCGGACCCTCCCCCGCAAGCGGGGGAGGGAAAGAGTGAGACTTGTTTTAAACCTCTTTGAAGTCGGCGTCGACGACGTCACCGTCGCCGGACTTTCCGCCCTTGGGGCCTTCGGTGCCGGTGCCCGACTGGGCTCCGGCGCCCTGCGCCTGGCGGTAGACGGCTTCGCCGATCTTCTGCATCGCGGTCGCGAGCTCCTGGCTGGTTGACCGCATGCGCTCGACGTCGTTGTCCTTGATCGCCTGCTTCACCGGCTCGATCTTGCTCTCGACTTCGGAGCGGACCGCGGCGTCGATCTTGTCGCCGTTATCCTGCAGTTGCTTCTCGGCCTGGTAGACGAGGCTGTCCGCCTGGTTGCGGGCCTCGACTTCCTCGCGATGCTTGCGATCCTCCTCGGCATGGGTCTCGGCGTCCCGCACCATCTTCGAAACCTCGTCCTTGTTGAGCGTGGTGGAGGCGGTGATCGTCACCTTCTGCTCCTTGCCCGTTCCGAGGTCCTTGGCGCGTACGTTGAGGATGCCGTTGGCGTCGATATCGAATGTCACCTCGACCTGCGGCACGCCGCGTGGTGCGGGCGCAATCCCGTCCAGGTGGAACTTCCCGAGGGTCTTGTTCGCCGACGCCATCTCACGTTCGCCCTGCAGCACGTGGATCTCCACCGAGGGCTGGTTGTCCGATGCGGTCGAGAACACCTGGCTCTTCGAGGTCGGGATCGTGGTGTTGCGCTCGATCAACTTGGTGTTGACCCCGCCGAGGGTCTCCAGTCCGAGCGACAGTGGCGTGACGTCGAGCAGCAGGACGTCCTTGACCTCGCCCTTGAGCACGCCCGCCTGGATGGCGGCGCCCACGGCGACGACCTCGTCCGGGTTGATGCCGCGGTGTGGTTCCTTCCCGTTGGTGAGCTTCTTGACCAGCTCCTGGATGGCGGGCATTCGGGTGGCGCCACCAACAAGGATCACCTCGTTCAGGTCGGCTGGGGTTAGCTCGGCGTCCTTGAGCGCGGCGTTGAAGGGGGCGACCGTCTTTTCGGTGAGGTCGGCTGTCAGCTGCTCGAACTTTGAGCGCGCGATCTTGATGTCGAGGTGCTTCGGACCGTTCTGATCGGCCGTGATGAACGGCAAGTTGACCTCGGTCTCCATGCGGCTGGAGAGCTCGATCTTCGCCTTCTCCGCAGCCTCGGTCAGACGCTGCAGGGCCTGGCGGTCCGACCGCAGGTCGATCCCCTGCTCCTTCTTGAACTCGTCGGCAACGTAGTCGACCAGGCGGCGGTCGTAGTCATCACCACCGAGGTGAGTATCGCCGTTGGTCGCCTTGACTTCGAAGACGCCCTCGCCGATTTCCAGCACGGACACGTCATAGGTGCCGCCACCGAGGTCGAACACGAGGATCTTCTCGTTCTCCTTCTTGTCGAGGCCGTAGGCGAGCGCCGCCGCGGTGGGCTCGTTGATGATGCGCACCACGTTGAGACCGGCGATCTCGCCGGCGTTCTTGGTGGCCTGCCGCTGCGAGTCATTGAAGTAGGCGGGCACGGTGATCACCGCGTCCGTGACCTTCTCGCCGAGGTAGGCCTCGGCGTCGGTCTTGAGCTTCTGGAGGATCATCGCCGAGATCTGTTCCGGGGTGTAGCGCTTGCCCTGGATCTCGACTTCCACCCGGCCGGCGTTGCCGGCGATGGCCTTGTACGGCACCATCTTTCGCTCGGTCTCCACTTCGTCGAATTTGCGACCCATGAAGCGCTTGATCGAGAAGACGGTGTTTTCGGGGTTGACGGCAGCCTGCCGGCGGGCCAGCTGACCCACCAGGCGCTCGCCGGATTTGGTGAAGGCGACGACCGATGGCGTCGTCCGTCCGCCTTCAGCGTTCGGAATGACCACCGGCTCGCCGGCTTCCATGACGGCGATTACTGAGTTTGTGGTTCCGAGGTCGATACCTACGGTCTTTGCCATCTCGTAGTACTCCTTAAAACATGTGCTGGCCCCGGCGCATGTGCGCCCGGGAAAGCTGGGCGGTATATACCCTCGCCAATTCGGCCCTAAACGATATGAACCCTAGAATAGTTTCAGCTTATATGCGTACGGTAATCGTGGGCTGCGGACGGGTCGGCGCCAGCCTCGCGCGGCAGCTCAGCCAGGAAGGGGATGACGTCGCGGTAGTGGATTCCAGCGAGGCGGCCTTCAATCGCCTGGGCGAAGATTTTGCCGGTGAGATGGTCTTCGGCTCCGCCGTCGACGAGGACATCCTCCGACGCGCCGGCACGGACCGCGCTGAGGCGTTCGTGGCGGTGACCAACGCCGACACCACCAACATCATGGCGGCCCAACTCGCCCAGCATGAGTTCGGGGTCAAGAAGGTGATCTGCCGCATTTACGATCCGGCGCGGGCCGATCTCTACGCCGACCTGGGCATCGAGACGATCTGCCCGACGACCATCGGCGCCGAGAAGGTCGAGCGCTTCTTCGAGAAGTAGAGCGGCATGACGCCCTACCTTTTCACCCGAATCGTCGGCTTCGCGGCGCTGGCGGTTGGCGTGTTGATCCTGCTGCGTGACCTGATCGAGGTACATTCCGTGCCCTACGCCATTGCCGGCGTCGGCCTGCTGGCCTTCGGCGCCTGGCGGCTGCAAGCGGCGGCGCGGCTTCCCCATTGAGCCTCACGCTCAGCCCGCTCGGCATCACCCTGGCGGTCGCCTTTACGGTCGGCCTGGCCGGCACCCTCGGCTGGATGCTTCGTGTTCCGCCGCCGGCGCCCCGCGGCGCCACCAGCACGGTGCGATCGGTCGAGTCGATCCGCAAGGTGCTGGTCCCCATCCTCGACCTCGGCGCCTCGGTCCGGGCCGTCGAGCTGGCGGCTCGCCTGAACCAGGGCCACAAAGCCGAAATGTTGATCGTCTACGTGCACGAGATCCCGCTCCAGGCACCGCTCGCCATGCCCGAGAAAGACCCGCGGATCCAGCGGGCGCTCAATGCCGCCGCGTTCATTGCCACGCAACACGCGATCCAGCCTCGCACCAAGGTCAACGTCGCTCGCCAGGCCGGCCACCGCATCGTCGAGATCGCGCGAGAGGAGAACGTCGATCTGATCGTGATGGGAATCAGCCACCAGAACCGGCCGAATGAGAGCCCGCTCGGCCGCATCGCCGAGCACGTCGTTCGAAATGCGCATTGCGAGGTGGTCGTCGATCGCGTGCCGCGCCAGAAGATGGCGCTGATCCCGACCGAGATGGACTAGCGCGACAGCAGCGCGTAGACGGTCACCGTCCCGACGGCGTTGTTGAGGCCGTGCAGCAGCACGCTGTTGGTCAGCGACCCGGTCCAGGCATAGACCACCGCGAGCACGACGCCCATGTAGGTGAAGACCGGCAAGAGCGCGAAACTCACGGTGGGGCTCGCATGCGCGAGGCCAAACGTCATAGCACTCAGCAGCACGGCTACCCACAGAGGGAGGCGGCGTCGGAGCAAGTGGAAGAGCATGCCGCGAAAGAATGCCTCCTCACAGAGTGGCGCCGCGACCGCCGTCACCAGCAGGGCGAGCACGAGGATGCCGACTCCGTGCGGATGTTGGATGAAGAGCTCGCGGGTGTTACCAGGAACCACCCGGCCGCCATTCAAGGCCGCGGATGAGAGCGCCGTGATGACCGCGATGCCGACGTACCAGGGAACGACCAGCGCCAGGGTCAGGCCGAGGTCACGCGGCGTTGGCCAGCGCAACCCGAGGAACGCGAGCGGTGAACCCAGCCGCCGCAGCGCGACGGCGATCCCGGTGCCGAAGGCGAGGTAGATGGCGAGTGTCGCGCCCAGCGCGATCGTCTCGAGGTTGGCTCGATAGAAGAAACGGTCGAGGCGGGCCAGCACGACGACCCCGGCGAACACCAGGATGACGCCCAGGACCGTGAAGACCAGTACCGGGAGCAGGTCGAGCCACCGGAGCGGCGCCTCGTTCGGTGGCGGCACGGCAGGAGCGACGCCTTCCATCGATTCAATTATCTGTAGACCGTACTTAGCTGGCAGTCCGCTGGCTGAGCCGCTCGCCGTAGGGCAGGCCCAGCGTGGCGCGGATCTCGTTGCTGAGCCGCGTCAGCGCCACCTTCGACTTCAGAAAGTAGCGCTGAACGTTGGGGGCCGTGTGCCACCAGAGATTGTCCTCGGGCATGGTGTTACTCAGGATCCAGATCGGAATCGCACCCGAGACCGGATCGCCGGCCCAGGCCTCAACCAGTTCCCGGCCATCGACGTCAGGCAGCTTGAGGTCGATGAGGATCAGCGCCGGCACCCGGTCACGGACGAACGCCCTCGCCTCCGCACCGGTGCGGGCGTGCTCGAGCGGGATTCCGTCGCGGCGCAGCTGCAGCACATAAAGCGCCGCGACGTCCGCATCGTCCTCGATCAGGAGGACTCGCCGCTCCTTCGCCACATAGCGACACTAAAAGAGCTAGCTTGCGGGAGGCATTGCGCCAGTTTGTGACGGGTCAGCCAGCGGCGGCTTGATCGGGCGGCGGTCGCAGGCGCTGTCGCGCCGTGCGATAGGCGTCGTACGCGCAGAAAGCCCACAGTCCAAGGCCGCCCAGGTCGAGCGGAATTCCAAGTGCGGCTCCAATCCCCGTCAGATCGAGCTCGGTGCCCAGCACGAGCGGGCCCAAAATCGCGGTGAAGAACACCAGGCCTTTGACCGGCGCGCCGGCATACAGGTGCCCCAACCCAGGGACGATCGACAGACGGGCGGCGCGCCCCGGGCTGATCCCTCGCTGCTTGGCGAACTTCCGGGTGCCGTCGATGACCTCACCCTGGACCGGCTGCGCCTTGAGCTGCGCGCCGCACTGCGGGCAGAAATGTGCCTCGGCCGCCACCGGACGCTCGCAACGTGGACAGGTCTGCATGGATCAAGCGTACTAGCATTACCCACGGTGCCGGCACCCGAAAACGCTCCGGTTTCGATCACGATCCGGATCCAGGATGGGATCGCTCGGATCAGGCTGGACCGGCCACCGCTCAACGTGCTCGACGTCGAGATGCTGCGACAGCTCAATGGCGCGCTGCGCGAATGCGACGAGACCTCGGTACGGGTCGTGGTGCTCACCAGTGCCCTCCCCCACGCCTTTTCCGCCGGCGTCGACGTGAGGGATCATCGGGCCGGCCGGCTGGACGCGATGCTGTCGGAAGTCCGCGAGAACGGACGACTCCTGCTGACCCTGAAGCCGGTGACGATCGCCGCCATTCGCGGGTCGACGCTCGGGGGCGGGGCGGAGATCGCGCTGCTGTGCGACCTCGTCCTGGCCGCGGACGACACGGTGTTCGGCTTCCCGGAAATCAAGCTAGGCGCCTTCCCACCGGTGGCGGCCGCATGCTTGCCCGAGATCTGCGGCGCGCCGCGAGCGATGCGGCTGTTGCTGGGCCAGTCGATCACCGCCGACGCCGCAAAGGAGCAGGGGCTTGTCACCGAAGTCGTGCCCGCGGGGCAGTTCGAGGACACCGTCGATCGCATCGCAACCGGGCTCGCCGCCCGAAGCGGCGTGGTGCTTCGGGCCCTCACCAGCGCCACCCGCGCCCAGAGAGCTCCGGCGGTGCTGCAGCGCCTCGACGCCGCGATCGCGACCTACCGCGCGACGGTTGGCCCGTCGCGCGACGCCGAGGAAGGGATCAACGCCTTCCTGGAAAAACGAGCGCCCGCCTGGAGCCACCGCTGAACAACAAGCGCCGCTCACTGGCGGAGGCGATTGGCGAGCAGGTCCATGACGGCGATGCGATCGCGTTGGGTCTGGCGCTCGAGTCCGGCATTCCGTTCGCGGCCGTCCACGAGATCATCCGCCAAGGACGAAAAGACCTGACCCTCATCGGGCCGATCTCCGACATGGCCTTTGATCAGCTGATCGCCGCCGGCACGGTGGCGAAGGTGATCGCTGCCTGGGTGGGCAATGTGGCGGGTGGTTCCGGCTACGGCTTTCGGCGCGCGTACGAGCAGGGCCGGCCTCGGCGAATCGTGATGGAGGACCATTCCAACTTCACCGTCGGCCTGGCGCTCAAGGCAGCGGCGATGGGCCTTCCCTACCTCCCGACCTTCACCGGGTTCGGCGGCGATATCGTGCGGGGACATCCGCGGATTCGGCCGGTCGACGATCCGTTTGGTGGACCAGGCCTGCTGGCCGTCGGCGCGTTGAAGCCGGATGTTGCCATCGTCCACGTCCAGCGGGCCGATGCCTCCGGCAACGCGCACCTCTGGGGCAACCTCGGCCTCACGGTCGAGGCCGCCTATGCGGCGCGCCGCACCATCGTCGTCTGTGAGGAGATCGTTCCGGATAACGTGATCCGCAGCGATCCCAACCGGACCATGATTCCCGGTTTTCTGGTCACGGCCGTGGTCGAGGAGCCGGGTGGGGCGCTCCCCTCGTCCGTGCAGGGCTACTGGCGTCGCGACTTCGACACCTTCCTCGACTATCACCGCCTATCAAAAACCGCCGATGGCTTTCAGTCATGGCTCGAGGAGTGGGTCCTTGACCTCCCCGATCGGCCGGCATACCTTCGGCACATGGGCAACACGGCCCTCGGGCGCCTGCGCGTGACCGATCGCCGGCTGGCCGCCGCGGCAAATTTCGCGCCATGATCGCGAGCTACACCCGCCGTGAGTTGATGGTGGTGGCGGCCGCCCGCGAAATTCGTGATGGCGAGGTCGTCTTCGTCGGGATGCGCCTGCCGCTGCTCGGCTTCGGTCTGGCCAAGGCCACCCACGCCCCGACGGCGGTCGGTCTCTTCGAGAACGGCGTCATCCGCGACCGGCCGGCCGAGTCCTTCATTTACACCATGGGCGATCCCCCCAATATCGTTGGGGCGATCGCCTGCCTCGGACTCAACGACGTGATGAGCCTGCTGCAGCAAGGTCGGGTCGATGTCGGATTCATCGGCGGCGCCGAGATCGACCCGCGCGGCAACCTCAACACCACTCGCACCAGCAGCAGCGGCTCCCTGGTCCGTCTTCCGGGGAGCGGCGGCGGCGGCGATATCGCCTCGCTCGCAGGTCGGACGGTCTTGATCATGGAGCACGAGCCGCGCCGTTTTCGCGAGCGCGTCGATTACATCACATCACCAGGACACTTCCCCGGACGGCGTCGCGGCGGTCCGTCCACCCTGATCACGACACTGGGGGTCTTCGACCTTTCGCGCGGAGAGGTTCGGGCGGTCAGCTTGCATCCAGACGTGACGCCGGCGCGGGTGCGCGATGCGACCGGCTTCACGATCGCGATCGGCGAGTCGGCCCCGGTGACCACGCCGCCGTCTACGGATGAGCTCGCTTACATCCGCCACGCCGACCCAGAGGGTTTTTGGACCGGCGAGACCAGGAAGAGCGCGTGACGGGCCCCGGAGCCATGTGGTCACCGACCGACCAGCAGGTGCGCGAGAGCCGGCTGTGGCGCTTCATGCGCGAGCTCGATTGCCAGAGCTACCCGGAGCTTTGCGAGAAGGCGGCCGGCAATCCGCCCTGGTTCTGGGATGCGCTGGTCAAGGAGCTCGGCATCGTCTGGTCCACACCCTACGACCGGGTGATGGATACCTCAGCCGGCATTCCCTTGACGAGGTGGTTTCCCGGGGGTCGGTTGAACGCGTATGAGTCGGCGGTGGTCCGGCATCGTACGTCCGACCCGGACCGCATCGCGATCATCGGCGAGACCGAGGCCGGGACCTCGCGGCAGCTGACCTATGCGCAACTCGATGAGACGGTCGAACGTGTTGCGGCCGGGCTGCACGAGATCGGCGTCGAGCGTGGGGTCGCGGTCGGGCTCTACCTGCCGCTGGTCATCGAGAATGCGGTGGCGCTGCTTGCCTGTACCAAGCTGGGCGCGGTCGCGGTGCCGCTCTTCTCGGGCTTCGGTGCGGAAGCCATCCGTCAGCGCTTGTCCGATGCGCAGGCGCGCGTGCTGATCACGGCCGATGCCGCCATCCGGCGCGGCCGGCCAGTGTCCATGAAACCGATCGCCCTGGAGGCGGCCGCCGGACTACCGCACCTGGAGCGGCTGGTCGTGGTTCGGTGCGTGGGCGTCGATACGGGAGCGCGTCACCGCGGTGAGGTCGCATGGGAGGATCTCGACCGGCCGGCACGGCAACCGGTGCCGACGCAGGCGATGCGACCGGACGAGCCCCTGTTGCTCCTCTACACGTCGGGCACGACCGGCCGCCCAAAGGGAACGGTCCATGGTCATGCGGGACTCCCGATCAAAGCCGCGCAGGATTGGGCCCTTGGGATGGACGTGCGGCCGGGGCAGCGCGTGATGTGGGTGACCGACATGGGCTGGGTGATGGGGCCGCTGCTCGTCTTCGGCAGCCTGATGCTCGGTGGCACCGCGGTCCTCTACGACGGGGCTCCCGATTATCCGGAGCCGCGGCGCGTCTGGGACGTCGCGGACCGCCACCGCGTGACGCACCTGGGCATCTCCCCCACGCTCACTCGCGTCCTGATGGCGTCGGGCAATCGGGCCGCCCCCGAGCGGGCACTCGCCGAGTTGCGGGTGCTGGCCTCGACCGGCGAGCCCTGGACTCCCGAGGCCTGGTCATGGCTCTTCGAAACGGTCGGCCTCGGTCTGCTTCCGATCATGAATTACTCGGGAGGAACCGAATGCGGTGGCGGCCTGCTTTCAGGAAATTTCCTCACTCCGTCGAAGCCGGGGAGTTTTGCGGGCCCCATCCCCGGGATCGATGCCGCCGTCTTCAACGACCGGGGTCAGGCGGTTACCGGCGAGGTGGGCGAGCTGGTCATCCGCCAGCCGTACCTGGGCATGACGCTCGGATTCTGGAAGGACCCCCAGCGATACATCGAGAACTACTGGTCGCGCTGGCCTGACATCTGGGTGCACGGCGATTGGGCGATGGTCGACGAGGATGGGCTCTGGTACATCCTCGGGCGGTCGGACGACACCATCAAGGTCGCGGGCAAACGCGTCGGACCGGCCGAGGTCGAAGCCGCCGCGCTCGATGGCACCGCGGCGGCGGAGGCCGCGGCGGTTGGCGTGCCCGACCCGATCAAGGGCCAGTCCGTCGTGGTTTTCACGGTGGCCCGCCCAGGGGCCGACCCGGCGTCGATCCCGGGAGCGGTGTCTCGCAACATCGAGCGATTGCTCGGCAAGCCATTCAAGCCGGCGGCGGTGCACGTCATCCCGCGCCTTCCCAAAACCCGCAATGGCAAGATCCTCCGGCGCGTGATCCGCAATGTCTTCCTGGGCGACCCACCGGGCGACCTCTCATCGCTCGACGATATGGCCTCGCTCGAACCGATCCGCCAGCTTGGCCGATCTCCCTCCCCCTCTGGGGGAGGGCAGGGTGGGGGCTAGTTCCGGAAGTACTCGCGCAGCGGGAGATTACTCGCCCAGCCGGCCGCCGCGAGGTGGCTGAGGTGAAACCCGTCTTCGATGGTGCGCAGAAGGCCGTAGTGATTCTCGGCGGCGCCCGAGCGAAAGCCGCTCTTCGCATTGGGGGCGATGACCAGCGTGGCGACGTGTCCGCCCCAGCTCCCGCTGCAGCAGGCTGCGTTGGTCGAGCCCTCGTCCCAGGTGATGAACAGCACACCGCCGTTTCGGAACGCGGCCGAGCCGGTGATCGTTGGCACGACGCTGCGCAGCCAGGCGTCGCCGCTGCCGACTGGACAGTCGTGCGTGTCGTTGCACATGTTGGGCGTGATCCACACGAAGTTGGGCAACTGGCCGCCGCTCATGTCACCCCAAAACTGTGTAAAGGGCGCGACGTGGGCCGCGCATCGGACCGGGTTGTTGCGGATGTCGTTGTAGTACATGAACGGGTTGTGCTTCATCGCGTAGTTGCCGGACGAAGCCCCCTTGTAGCAGGGCGCCGGCATGTCCTCCATGTACGCCTTCCATGACCGGCCGCTCGCTTCGACCTGGTCCGCGATGTTGGTCGCGCTGACAAAGCAGGTGGTGCAGTCGCTGTCGACGCCGAAGGTGCTGCCGGCGGTGAGGGCGAGGTAGTTGGGCAGGCTCGGATGGGATGCGGCGTAGTAGTTGGTCGCCACCCCATAACTGCTGAGGAGCCCATTGGTATAGGGCGCGGCTGGGTTACCGATCACGCTGTTGTATTCGTGGTTCTCCATGACGATGACGAAGACGTGGGAGAAGGACGGAACGGCGGCGGGGGCTGGCGGTGGCGCTGGGGCGGCCGCCCGGCTGACCGGGGTGGCCGCGCTCGCTGCTGGTGTCGACGTCGGGGCGGGGGTCGCATGGGCGAGCGCGATCCGCGTGGCGCGCCGGGCCAGGAGGTCGGCACCGTCGCCCGGGGACTGGGCGGGATAGGTCGTCGCGGAAGCGATCGTGGCCGTCGGTTTGCTGCGCAGCACCATCAGGGTGGGGACCGTTATCACGACGCCGGCGCCGGCGATGATGATCGCGGCCTTCAGACCCAGTCCGTGCATGCCACGATTGACGCGATCGTCGAGTACGTCTTGCGATTTGCACGTAGCGTGATGCAACCCGACATGAATCCTTCTGGCGGGTTCGAACGTTGTAGGGAGTAGGAGAAGTCTGATGAAGCCCCTGAATGCCGAGCTCGCCGCCCGCGCCTGGGAATTCGCCCAGGGTCTCGACCCGGAAGAGTACCGCCGGCTCCAGTCGGAAGTCCGTTCGGCCTGGCCCGCCACCACCAAGCTGCAGGGCCTCGACTTCGACCGAGCTTTCCTGGCCTTCATCGCCGAGCGCTGGATCGATAAAGCGGCGTAGCGGCCCGCGCTGCCCCTCGACCGCAAGCACGCCTGAACGCAGGCGTTACTCGGGCTAGGCACCGGACATGTCGATTAATGATGGCCTGGCGCTGATCCGCCGGCATGACTTCGAAGGCGCCCTGCCACTGCTGGCCGCCGAGGTCCGCAAGCGTCCAGACGACGCCTACGCGGCCTATTACCTCGCCTACGCCTTCGTCGGCGCCCAGGACCCCCAGCCGGCGGTGACCCTGCTCGCCAAGATCATCGAGGTCCATCCAGATTTCACCGATGCGCGCAGCCTCCTCGGCCTGGCGCGCATCCGGATTTCCGACTTTGTCGGCGCGACCACCGAGTACGAGACCGTGCTGGCACGCGAACCGAAGAATGCCGCGGCGCTGCTGGGCCTGGGGATGATCGCCTACTGGAAACGAGAAACGGCGGTCGCCGAAGACTACCTCGATCGCGCGTTGCGGGGCGACCCCGCGGCTCGCGATGCCCTGGTCTTCAAGGCCGATCTGCGCTACGCGGCCGGCGACGTGACCGGAGCGGTGATGTTGCTACGGGACGCCAAGCGGCTGCGCCGGCCGGCGCTACCGGAGATCGCCGATGCGGAAATCGCGGATCGCCTGCTCCGGTATGAAGCGGCCCTCCAGCCGATCCGGCGGGCTCGCGGCGGCCTGCCCGACATGCCCGGCTGGGTGCTCTGCGCGCTGGGCGTGACGCTGGCGCTCAGCTTGATGGCGGCTGCCGGCCTGCCGGGGGCGTGGAGCGGCATGCGGCATTATCAGAACGGCAAGGCACGGCTCGTCACGCTCGACTATCCCGGCTGCGCGTCCGAGATGGAACAGGCGGTGGAGTCGGTGCCTAACTCGCCAAAGGTCTGGGCCTACGAGGCGTATTGCTTCCTGCTCGACAAGGACACCAAGGCGGGGCTCAGCGCCTGGTACACGGCACGGAGCTACGATCCGGCGGTCACCCTCGACACGCCGTCCGACCAGCTGGCGTTGCTGGCCAAGATCAAGGCGGCCAATGCCCCGCCAAAGGTGACGGCGAAATGAGCGGGGCAGTCGATCCCATCCAGGAAGATTTGCCCTTCGAGACGCCGGCGACGCCGCCCGCATCGGCCGGCACCCCTGCCTGGGTGGCGGCACGACCAAAGGCTGATCTCCCTCCTTCGATCTATGACCAGCTGTTGACGCGGCTGCGGGCCATCCCCTGGGCTCGCTGGCGAGCGGCCGCGACGCCGGTTCTGAAATCGGGCGCCGAGCAACTGGGGGCGGCCGCGAAGCTCGCCGCGATTCGAGGCGGCGGGGTGGCCCGCGTCGCGGTCAAGCGCGGAGCGCCCTACACGCTGCGCCTGGCCAAGGCCACTGCGCGAATCAGCCTCATCCGCGCCTTTCCTCTACTGATCGCCCGCACCATCCACCTCTTCGGCTTCCCCGCGGTGGTGCTCAGGACGGCGATCCAATTCGCGGTCGCGCACCGCGCCGGCCTCGCCATCGACGAGGTCACCTATTTTGTCGTCGACGACCCGGCCGGTTATACGGTCTACGAAGCGCCACCATGGCTCGGGACGGCGATCTCGATTGCTTACATTCCGACCCTCGTGCTATTCATCCTCGCGATCCTGTGCCTGGCACCCGCACTGGCGCCGCGCACGGTCCTGGAGCTGCCCACCACCTGGATGACGGGGGTCCAGCTCTGGCTCGGACTGGCGTTCGCCGCGCACGCGTTCCCTTCCTACGAAGAGGCGGGCCCGGTCGCGGAACAGGCGCGGGTTGGGGTCGTCAAGGCGGACCCGGTCTCCGTGTTCTGGTTGATCCCCGCGCAGATCGTCGCCATCCTGACCCGCTTCGGCGGCATCGCGCCGGCGGTCGTCGGCGTGGCCGCGTGCTGGTGGCTGGCGACGGCGATCTTCCACTAACGAAGCGCAACGGTCCGCGGCCAGCCATTTCCTGTACGCTTCCCCGGTGGCCAGCAGCCGCTCCCTGGGGGTGCTGTTCAGCCTGCTTGCGACTTTCCTGATCGCCGGATGCGGCGAGGACCCGGGCGCCGCGCCACCTCTTCAGGCAAGCCCATCATCATCGGTCGGTTGCAAGAGCGGTCAGGGGTATCAGCACGCGACACTTGGCTACCATCTCTGCTTCCCCAACGGCTGGGCCGCGCGCGATTACACCGCCGAGCCAGGGTCCGGCGGCACCGTCAGCGTGGTCGCTTATGGCACGCCATCGGCGGTGCCCGCCCACGTGCCGGTGTCGGGCACGTTCACGCCGCCGATTGAGATCCGGGTGGTCGCGGGACCCAAAGACCAGGCCGAAACCAGCCTCGCCGGGGGGAACCAGGTGACGCAAACCACGGTGGCGGGCATCAAGGCCGACCGGATCGTGGTGGCCGATTCCGGTCCCGTCAACGGGGAGGTCATCGTGGTCTTCGAGCACCAAACCAACACCTTCGAGATCGAGGAGGCGCCGGGCGGCACCTACGATGCGGCCTTCCAGCAAATGCTGGACAGCTTTTCGTTTCCTGCCAGCTGAGCGCGGCCGAAGCGGCTCCGGCCGGCTGGTGGAGGCGGCGAGAATCGAACTCGCGTCCGAAGCAGCGTCCCGCAAGACATCTACGAGCGTAGTCCCGGATTTGATCTCACCCTGGCGTCTCCCCTGGGACCGGATCCGCCAGAACCAGTCGCGGTAAGAAGTCCCTCCGGCGGCCGCGACGCCCGCCGGAAGCGAGTCAGCGGAGTTTACGCCGGCGACCGCTCCTGCTGACCGAGAGCGGGCCGGCGCCGGGGATAAATCCCCGGTTGACTACGCTACTTACGCAGCGTAAGCCAGTTGACGATTGGCGTTTATAGCCTTGCCGCTTTTACGTGCTCGGCGACACGGCCCGCCATCTTGCAGACCACTACCCCGTCGAGACCTGGCGCCCCCGCCAGTCAGTCGGAGCAACGTTATTTTACCCCGACCCACGGCGCGGAGAAACGTACGAAATGCTGCGCACCGAATTAGCGCTGCCGGTGTCGGCGCCTAAACCCGCGTCCTCACCGCCCGGTCCATTTCCCGGCGGGCATCCCGAGCCGCGATCGTTTCCCGCTTGTCGTACTGGCGCTTGCCTTTGGCCAAACCGATCTCCAGCTTGACCCGGTTCCCCTTCCAGTAGAGGCGAAGCGGCACCAGCGTCAATCCCTTCTGCTTGAGCGTGATCTCCAGGCGGATGATCTCTGCCCGGTGCAGCAACAGCTTGCGCTCGCGCTTGGATTCGTGATTACTGCTCTGGCCTCGGACGTAGGGACTGATGTGGACGTTGACCAGGTACGCTTCTCCACCGCCGAATCGCACGTAGCCCTCGCGTAGGTTGGCACCGCCCTCGCGCAGCGACTTGATCTCGGTGCCGACCAGCTGGATCCCGGCCTCGACCGACTCGAGGATGAAGTAGTTGTGGAAGGCGGCACGGTTGCTGGCAATCGTGGTGTCGGCCTCGCGCTTCTTCTTCCCCATCAGCGCCGTCCCCGCGCCCAGGCAGCGGCCGTCATCCGCCGGCCACCCGGTGGCTGGACCTCATCGACGACGTAGGTCCCGTCGGCCGTCGATACGGGAATGCCGTCTCCCGTCGCGCCGTCTACATGACCACGGATCACCTTTACCTCGACCCCATGAAGCGTGATCCAGCAGCCGAGCCGCTCGCTCAAGGCACGCACGCGGCGATCGATTTCCTGGGCGGACATGGTGGCCGGGTTAAGCTTGCCATCCTCGGATTTCAGCCGCGGAGCGTGCGTCGCTCCCTGGGCCGGCTGGGGGACCGGGCTGATCGCCCCGCGCTGCAGGCCGTCGAGCGTCTCCACCATTAACTGGGCGCCCAGGTTGGCAAGCTGGCGTTCGAGCGGACCGGCCGTCGCGTCGGGGGCGAGCGGGACGTGGACTTGCGCCAGGATCGGACCCGTGTCGACGCCGGCATCCATCTGCATGATCGTGATCCCGGTCTCCGCGTCGCCGCTGAGAATCGACCACTCGATCGGCGCCGGACCGCGATGCCGCGGCAGCAAAGACGCGTGGACGTTGAGCGTTCCCAGCCGCGGCGCGGTGAGCAGGCTGGCCGGAAGGATTTGCCCGTAGGCCACCACGACCATCACGTCGGCACCGAGCTCGCGAATCCGATTCTGTGCCGCCTCGTCCCGAATGCGCTCGGGCTGGAAGGTCTCGAGGCCAAGGTCATGGGCGAGCTGCTTTATCCCCGATTGCTGCAGCTGGAGTCCGCGACCGGCAACCCGGTCCGGCTGGGTGACCACCAGGACTACCTCGTGTCCGGCCTCGACCACACGATGCAAGGTCGGCTGGCCAAACGCCGCGGTGCCTGCAAAGACGATGCGCAGCCTAGGCGCCGACGAGTTCCGCTTCCCTCTCCTCCTCCTGCGGCTCGACCTTGCGCAGGGTGTCGAGGCTGGTCAAACGATCGGTGAACAAGATCCCGTCCAAGTGATCGATTTCGTGCTGGATGGCACGCGCCAGCAAGGCATCGCCTTTGACCTTCACCGGCTTGCCCTGGCGGTTGAGCCCTCGGGCCACGACCTGCATGTAGCGCTTGACCTCGCCGACGTAGCCCGGCACGGAGAGGCAACCTTCGAGGCCGATCTGCTCGCCCTCCCACTTGACCATCTCGGGGTTGACCAGCGTGTGCAGGTTGGTGTCGGTTTTGATCACCACCACCCGCAGCCCAACGCCGACCTGGGGCGCCGCCAGCCCGACGCCGGGCGCGGCCACCATGGTGTCCACCATGTCGTCGATCAGCCGGCGGATGCCGCTGTCGACGCGCGCGACCCGCTTCGCCTTCTGGCGAAGGATCGGCGCTTCCTGGGTCAGGATGGGAAGGATAGCCATGGTTTGTAACTTACATCGGGTCGACGTCGAGGCTCCAGCCCCGTCCGCGCGGTAAGCCATCTGCCGCGCGGTGCAGATCGTTCCCTTTGAGGGTCACCTCGAAACGGAATTCGTCCTTGAGGCGATACACGAACGCGGGTGAGGGTCCGAGGACCTCGATGTCGCCCAAATTGAGCAGCGCGATTGTAGCACGCAGGTGTTGCGCGGCCGTCTTCGCCTCGAACTCGGCACGAGCTTCGTCGCGATGCCCGTAGGTCGCCACGATCAGCTCGCCGAAGGGAGGAAATCGATACGCGCGCCGGACCTCGAGCTCCTCGCGGTAGAAGCCCCGATAGTCGTGGTAGCGGGCGTGGCGAATCGCTGGGTGCTCGGGCGAGTAGGTCTGGATGAACACCTGGGACGCGCCGGTCCCCCTCCCGGCCCGGCCCGCGACCTGGGTCAGCAGGCTGAAGGTCCGCTCGGAGGAGCGGTAGTCGGGGAAGTGCAGGCCGGTGTCGGCATTGACCACGCCAACGGTGGTGACGCGGGGCAGGTCGAGGCCTTTCGCCACCACCTGGGTGCCGACGAGGATGTCGGCCTCCCCCGAAATCATCCGGTCGAAGACGAGGTCCGCGGCATCCGCCGTTTTCATCACATCGCGGTCGAGCCGAAGCACCCGTGCTCCCGGAAACAGCGTGTGCACCTCGTGCTCGATGCGCTCGGTGCCGATGCCGAAACTCTTGATGTAGCGGCTGCCGCAGGCAGGGCATCGGCGCGGCATCGGCTCGCTGCTGCCGCAGTAGTGACACTGCAGCCGGTTCAAGCTGGCGTGGTAGACGAGGGCGACGCTGCAATGCGGACACTCGCGAACGGCCCCGCAATCGCGGCACAGCACGAAGGTCGCGAGTCCCCGCCGGTTGAGAAACAGGATGGACTGCTCCTGCCGAGCCAGCGAGCCGCCGATGGCGGCCTGCAGCTCGCGGCTCAGCGGACTGAACTGCTGGGCGGCGAGCTCTTTGCGCATGTCGACAACGGTGACCGGCGGCAGGGAACGGCCCTGCGCGCGGTGCGGCAATTCGAGCAAGTGCTCCCGGCCCGATAGTGCAGCGTAGTAGGTCGCCACGCTGGGCGTGGCGCTGCCGAGCACCAGCACCGATCGGGTTCGCTGCGCCAGCCATCGGGCGACGGTCGGCGCGTGATAGCGCGGCATCCGTTCCTGCTTGAAGGCCGACGATTCCTCTTCATCGATCAGGATCAGGCGCAGGCGCGGCAATGGTGCGAACACGGCGGCGCGCGGCCCGATCACGATATCGGCCTCGCCGCGGCGGATCCGCCACCACTCCGCAGCCCGTTCGGCCTCGGTCAAGCCGCTGTGCAGCACCGCGAGGCGACCCGGAAACCGCGCCGCGAAACGCCCCACCGTCTGCGGCGTGAGCGCGATCTCTGGTACCAGTACCAGGGCCTGCCCTTCGACGGCGAGCACCTCCTCCAGCAGCGCCAGGTAAACCTCGGCCTTGCCGCTTCCGGTGACGCCGTGCAAGAGGAACACCTCGGACTCCTGGCGGGTGATCGCGACACCGATTCGCTCGCGCGCCGCCAGTTGTGCCGGCTCGAGCCGGATCGCCGCCGGCACGGTGACCTCGCTCGCTTTCTGGAGGATCCGGCTCTGGCGACGGCGTTTGACCGTCCGGCGCACGACGGCGCGGACTCGGGGTGGCACGATCGCCCGAATCACCTCGTCGAGCGGCACCAAATAATGCGACGCGACGAAGCCGGCCAGCTCCACCAGCACGGCGGGCAAGACCGGCTCGGCATCGATCATCGCCTCGATCGGTTTCAACTCCAGCACCGCCTGGGCCTGGTCGAGGGCGTAGACGAACCCGGTCACCGATCGCTTGCCGAAGGGCACCCGAACCCGATGGCCGACCTCGATCAGTCCGATCAGTTCGCTGGGCACGGCGTAGTCGAAGAGACCGCTGTGGCTGCCGACCCGCGCATCGACCGCGACTTGCGCGACCTGGCGAACGGCGGTCTCAGGCGCGGCGGTTGCGACAGGCATCAATGGCATCCCAGATCCGTCCAGCTACCTCCCACTTGGGCAGCCGCGGAACCTCAGCCACGACACCCGATGACGCCACGATCGTGACGGCGTTGAAGTCGCTGGCGAGGCCCTGGCCGTCGACCCCCACCTGGTTGGCGACGATCATGTCCAGATCCTTGGCGTCTAGCTTCTGCTGCGCCTGGGAGCCAAGGTCTTCCGTCTCCGCGGCGAACCCCACTCGGAAGAGTCCGGGACGGCGTCCGAGCGATTTCAGGATATCGACGTTCGGCCGCAGGCGAAGATCCATCGGCTTGTCCGTCCGCTTGAGCTTCGAGGGCGCCACGGTGTCCGGTGCATAGTCGGCCACCGCTGCCGCCATCACCAGCACGTCCGCCCCACCGGACGCCTGCTCGAGCGCCGCGAGCATCTCCCTGGCGCTGCCCACCGCGATCTCGTCGATCCCCTCCGGGTTGGTGGCTACCGTCGTGACCAGCGTGACCGACGCGCCCCGGGCGGCCGCCACCTCCGCCAGGGCGCGGCCCATCTTGCCACTCGAAAAGTTGCCGACGTAGCGCACCGGATCGACGGCTTCGCGGGTTCCGCCCGCGCTGACCACGACGCGCAGGCCGTCGAGAGTGCGGCGGTTGACGAGCACCGCCTCGATGACGGCGACGATGCGCTCGGGCGCGGCCAGGCGGCCCACGCCGAACTTGCCTGACGCCAGCCGGCCACTCGCTGGTTCGACGATGACCGCGTGCCGCGATTGCAGCGCCGCCAGGTGGTCCTGCGTCTGCAGGTGGGTGAACATCAGGTCATTCATCGCGGGGGCGATCACCAGCGGCGCACGGCTGGCCAGCACGGTACCCGAGACAATCTCGTCCGCAATGCCAAGGGCCAGCTTGGCGATCGTGTTGGCGGTGGCCGGCACGACGGCGATCACCTCCGCCCACTCCGCCAACTTGATGTGCGTCTCCCCACCGCCTGTCGCCGCGAGCCAGTCGGCCGCGACCGGATGGTCCGAGAGCGCTTCGAAGGTGAGCGGCGTCACGAAGCGCGTCGCCTCCGGCGTCATCAAGACGCGCACCTCGGCGCCGGCCTCGGTCAGCAGCCGGATGCACTCGATCGCCTTGTAGGCGGCGATTCCGCCGCTGACCGCCACGGCGACGCGCCGGCCTCGAAGTCTTCCCTCCCCCGCTGGGGAAGGGGAGGGTGGGGGCCCGGCGCTCATACCGGCGTTTGCCGGCGGGCGTGCTCCGCGGCGATCATGGTGAGGATCTCGCGCGCCGTGTCGTCGATATCGCGATTGCACACGACGTGCTCGTAGTCCTTCGCGAGCCCGAGCTCGATCAGCGCCTCGCGCTGCCGGATGGCGAGCGCCTGGGGGGACTCGGTATTGCGGCCCGTCAAGCGGCTCAAGAGTTCCTCGGTCGACGGCGGGGTGATGAAGATGAACAGCCCGTCGGGTTTACGCTTGCGGACGAAGGTCGCGCCGTGGACGTCGATCTTGAGGATGATGTCCTCGCCATGGTTGAGTGCCTCCTCGACGCGCTGGCGGGAGGTTCCGTAGTACTCGTCATAGACCTTGGCCCACTCGAGGAACTCCTTCTGTTCGATCAAGCGAAGGAATTCCGGCTGGGTCACAAAGGTGTAGCTATGGCCGTCGACCTCGCCCGGGCGCGGTGCCCGTGTCGTGTACGAGACCGAATATTTCAGTTGCGGCGCGAGCTCGAAGAGGCGCCGCAAAACGGTATCCTTCCCCACTCCGCTTGGACCGGAGATCACGATCAAGAGCCCCTGCTTGGGCTGGGTCATCTGATCACCGCATTTTAGGCTGAGCCTGCCGGCCGAACGCCGCAGATTGGGATGGGGCGCGAGATGAGCCCAAGGCGGCGACGAGCACCGCAGCGAGCGCACCCGTCGGTGCGTGAGCGAGACGCGCAGGAGCCAACGCAGGGATCGCTCGCGCCACGCCCAAGATGCAGGTTCGGTCCGGCAGGTTCAGCCTAGTGGTCCACCAGCGAATTCCACGCCAATTCGAAGTCTGCCGGCGGGGGGGCCTCCCAGGTCATCGATTTCCCGGATCGCGGGTGGCGGAGCGTGAGGGCTTCGGCATGGAGGGCCGGCCGGGCGATCAGCGGCGAGCGCCGGCCGTAGACCGGATCGCCCAGGACCGGGTGCTGGATGTAGGCAAGATGCACGCGGATCTGGTGGGTGCGGCCCGTGCCCAGCGTCACCGCGAGCAGGGAGTGACCGTCCGCGACCGCGAGCCGCCGGAACTCGGTGATCGCCTCACGGCCGCCGGGAACCACCGCCATCCGCTGCCGGTTCTTCGGGTCGCGCGCGATGGCGGCTTCGATCCGTGCCGCCTCATCGGCGACCTCTCCAACCACGATGGCCCGATAGCGTCGGGTCATGACGCGCTGCTCCAACTGGCGAGCGAGCTCGCGATGCGCCTGATCATTGCGCGCCACCACCATCAGGCCGGAGGTATCCCGGTCGAGCCGGTGCACGATGCCCGGGCGCTCCACTCCGCCGATCGTCGACCACCCCGGACCACGGCCGAGCAGCCCGTGCACCAGCGTGCCGGTCGAATGGCCGGGCCCGGGGTGTACGACCAGCCCGGCCGGCTTGTCGATGACGAGCAGGTCCTCGTCCTCGTAGATCACCCGGAGCTCCATTGGCTCGGCTTCGAGCCGGGTTGGCACGGTCGCCGGCACCTCCCAGCTGAGGCGATCGCCGGCGTGCAGCTTACTGGCCGCGCGCGCCGGCCCGTCGTTGAGCCGAACGTGGCCCTCGACGATCAAGCGATGAACCTGTCTGCGGCTCTGTCCGGAAAGCAGCCCGGCCAGATACTGATCGAGGCGAGGCGCGTCTGCCGTAACGGTGTGGTTGGTCGCGTCGGTCAAGCGCGCCGCGACCGGCCTCGCCAGACGGTGCCGATCAGGAGCACGACCACGCCGACGGTGATCGCCGAGTCGGCGACGTTGAAGATCGGGTAGTGCGGCACCTGGATGAAATCGACGACCGAACCCTGAACGCCCCGATCGTAGGCGTTACTGATGGCGCCCCCGAACACGAGTGATAGGCCCAGCCGGGCCGGCCAGTCGCCGGCGGGCAGGCGCCCGTAATAGAAGAGGATGGCGACCATGACCAGCGCGGAGATCGCTAGGAAGCCGATGGTGAAGTTCTGAAAGAGGCCGAAGGCCGCCCCGGCATTGCGAGTCACGGTGAGATAGAGGACATGGTCGACCACCTGCCGCGGTCCATACGGAACGCCGAAGTGGCGCTCCACATAGAACTTGGTGATGCGGTCCGCGATGACGACGGCGGCGGCGATGACCACCAACAGCCAGTAGCTGCGGACCCGGTTCAGCGCGCCCCCACCCGGATCACGCTCACTTTGAGCTCGTGTCCTTCAATCTGAAGCGTCTCGCTGGAGGCGCCATTTGGAGCCGCGCCGCGCGCCACTGCTACCGCCAGGGTTTCCGTGGCGATGTAGTCGCGCCAGCGCTCGAGCGCCTCGGCGAGGATGCCGTCACCCTCATAGAAGAGTCGGATCCTGTCCTCGACGGCGAATCCCGATTGCTTGCGTAGCTCCTGGATCTTTCGCACCAGGTCCCGGGCGAGGCCCTCCAGCTTGAGCTCGGGACTGATCTCCGTGTCGAGGGTCAGGCCGCCCCCTTCGCCCTGGTATCGCGCCGCCTTGATGTTCAACTCCTCGAGCAGGATGGTTTCGAGCTCGGGGTTGAGTCGCTTTTCGGAGATTGTCACGGCATTTAGCGGCTGGCGCACCTTGATGGCGGCGGCATTGCGTGCCGCCAGGCCGGTGGCGACCAACCGTCGCACGACGGACATCTGTTGGCGCAGCTCATCGTCACGCCAGTCGGCCGCCGGAACCGGCCAGTCGCTCAGGTGAACGCTCTCGGGTTGTCCACCTTTGCCAGCCGCCAGGTTCTGATAGATCGTTTCCGAAAGGAAGGGCATGAACGGCGCGAGTAACTGCGTCAGGCTGACCAGTACCTGGTAGAGCGTTTGGTAGGCGCTGCGCTTATCGGCATCGGTCCCCGGTTTCCAGAAGCGACGCCTCGACCGGCGTACGTACCAGGTTGATAGGTCGAGCACGAATGACTCGAGCCGCCGCGCCGAAGCGTTGGGATCGTAGGCGTCGAGCGCGCCTTCGACGTCTTTGGTGAGGGCGGCGAGCTCGGCCAGCAGCCAGCGATCCAACAGGGCCCGCTCGGCCAGCGGCATCGGTTCCCCGCCTGGCTCGAACCCATCGAGTCGGGCGTAGTTAGTGAAGAAGGCATAGCTGTTCCAGAGGATGAGCAGGAACCGGCGCACCACATCCTGGACGCCGCTGGGGTCGAACCGATACTCGTTGCCGACGGCAACCGAGGCGTAAAAATACCAGCGGGTGGCATCGGCTCCGAATTTCGACATGATCTCGACTGGGTCGACAGTGTTCTTGAGCGACTTGCTCATCTTCCGACCCTGCTTGTCGAGAACCAGGTTGGTGCAAATGACGTTCTTGTAAGCGGACTCATCGAACAGCATGGTCGATTCGGCAAGCAAGCTGAAGAACCAGCCGCGCGTCTGGTCGAGCCCCTCAGCGATGAAGTCGGCAGGGAAGCGTGCCTTGAAGAGATCCTGGTTTTCGAACGGATAGTGGAACTGCGCCATCGGCATCGCGCCGGAGTCGAACCATACGTCGATCAGGTCGGGCACTCGGCGCATCACCCCGGCGCACTTCTCGCAGGGCAGCGTCACGCGGTCGATATAGGGGCGGTGAAGGTCGGCCTCGAGGGTCAGACCCAGCTCCCCCACCGACCCGACGCACCGCCGGTCATCACATTGCTCGCACTTCCACACGGGCAGCGGCGTGCCCCAGAAGCGCCAGCGCGAGAGCGACCAGTCGACGAGCGACTCGAGCCAATTGCCCATGCGGCCCGTCTTGATATAGGGCGGAACCCAGTTGATCGCGCTGTTGTTGCGGATCATCTGGTCTTTCGCGGCCGTCGTTTTTACGAACCACGAGGTGACCGCGTAGTAGATCAGCGGATTGCCGCAGCGCCAGCAGAACGGATAGGTGTGGCGGATCGTCTCAGCGCGGTACATGAGACCTCGCTTTCCGAGGTCCTCGATGATCTTCGGATCGGCTTTCTTGACGAAGAGCCCTGCGAACGGCGTGACCTCAGGGCGAAACCGACCCTGCAGGTCCACCACATGGCGGACCGGGATGCCCTTCTTCAGCGCGAGCTCGAGGTCGTCGACGCCGTAGGCGGCGGCCGTGTGGACGATGCCGGTGCCGTCCGCGGTCGAGACAAAGTCCGCATCGACGACGAAGAACGCGGGCTTGTCTGGAAGCAAGTACTCGTAGAGCGGCTTGTAGCGCTTGCCGACCAGGCTCTTCGCATCGACGTCGCCTTCGATTTGGTACTGGCCCTCCAAGATGGGCAGCCGTGCCTTCGCCAGGATGTAATGCTCGTTGCCCTGGCGGACACGCACGTAGGGAATGTTGAGCCCAACCGCCAGGGCGACGTTGCCTGGCAGCGTCCAGGGCGTCGTCGTCCAGGCCAGGAAGTAGGTGTTCGGCTCGTCTTCGAGCTCGAACTTCACGTAGACGGATGGGTCTTCGACATCATCCCGATAGCCGCCCGGAAGGCCGAGCTCATGACTCGAGAGCGGCGTCTGATCGTGCGGGCAGTAGGGCACGACCTTGAAGCCTTCGTACAGCAGCTCCTTGTCCCACAGTTGCTTGAGCACCCACCAGACGGTCTCCATGTAGGACGTGTCGTAGGTGCGGTATGCGTGCTCGAGATCGACCCAGTAACCCATCTGCTCGGTCATCTCGGCCCATTCGTTGATGTACTTGAAGACACTCTCCCGGCAGAGCTTGTTGAAGGCCTCAACACCGAAGCGCTCGATGTCCTGTTTGCCGTTCAGTTTCAGTTGCTTCTCGACCTCGATCTCCACCGGCAGACCGTGCGTGTCCCAGCCACCCTTGCGCTCTGAGTAAAAGCCCTTCATGGTCTTGTACCGTGGAAACAGGTCCTTCAGTGCGCGCGCGAGCACGTGGTGGATACCTGGCAAACCGTTCGCCGTCGGCGGACCCTCGTAGAAAACGAAGGGCGGCCGACCCTCGCGTTGTTTGACGCTACGAGCGAAGATATCCCGATCCTTCCAGAAGCGGCGCACCTCGGCCTCCATGTCCGGGAAGCTAGCGCGCGTCGAGACCTCGGCAAACATGGACGCCAATTCTAAATGCTCTCGATCAGCCGAGGAACTGGCCGAGCACGTAAAGCACCGCAATCGCGATCATCGGTGAAAAGTCGACGCCGAGGCCCGTCGGTATGACTCGGCGGACCGGCCCCAGAATCGGCTCCGTGACATCCACCAGGAACCCCATCACAGTGCCGTGGTAGTCGCGGATGAACCAGGAGGCCGCGGCGCGCACGAAGATGGCAAAGATGAACAGGTAAATCAGGACCTGCGCGAAGGTGTGGAGGTAATTGATGGCGGTGTGCACGAGAAATTCAGCGCGGTCCGAAGAGCGCGCGGCCCAATCGTAGCATCGTGGCGCCTTCTTCAATGGCGATTGGGTAGTCGTCGGTCATCCCCATCGACAGGATTGGGAGTGACACACCGAGCTGTTGACTCGTGGCGTCGCGAAGCGTCCGGAGCTGCCGAAAAACCGGCCGCACCTGTTGCCCGTCGTTGACCATTGGGGCCACGGTCATCAGTCCGCGCAGGCGCAGATGCTGGGCCCCGTTGACGGCGCGCGCAACTGTCGGCAGGTCCGCCGGCAGCGCTCCGGTCTTCTGCGGCTCCTCCGCGACGTTGACTTCGATCAGGACATCGATCGGCGACTCGAGACGATGGTCGAGCGCGTCGGCTAGGCCCACGCTGTCGATCGACTGCACCATCCGAAAGCGCCCCTCGATGAACTTGACCTTGTTCCTTTGCAGGTGGCCGATCAGGTGCCAATCGAGATCGCCAGGGCCGATCTCCTCGATCTTTGGCAGGGCCTCCTGCACCCGGTTTTCGCCAAGCTCCCTCAGTCCGAGACCGATGGCCTCACGGATGCGTTCGACCGGGAGCGTCTTGGTGACCGCCACCAGCGCGACCTCACCCGAATCGCGACCGGCGCGCTCGGCACTCTGAGCGATTGCTTGGCGGACGTCGCGGAGGTTCGCTTCCAGGGAGTCAGCCATGGGTCACGGCGCGACGACCACTGAGAGGAAGCGGCCCACTCGGCCGGCGCGATGCGAAAACCATCGGTCCTGTTCACGTGTGCACCAACCGGACGATCGGATTCGTTCAGGGGCAACGCCCGCGTCTTCGAGCTGAAGCCGAAGCACCGCCTCCAGATCGAGCCGGACGTCTCCATCATCGGATGCGAGGTACCGATCCTCACGGCCATAGCGCGAAGCGAACTGCTGGGCGACGTCGTCGCCAACCTGGTAGCAGCGTCCGCAAATGCCCGGACCGATGAGCACGTCGATTTGGCCGGGCCAGGATCCATAGGCGGCCTGCAGTGACTGCGCGGTCTTCGTCGCGACCCCAGCCAGCGTCCCCCGCCAGCCCGCATGCGCCCCGGCGACCACCCCACGGCTAGTGTCGGCGAAGAGCAGGGGGAAGCAGTCGGCGTGGTAGGTCACGATCGCTTGACCCGGGACGTCGGTCGCCAGCGAATCCGTGGAGAAGACGCATTGCCCTCCCTCGGGCTGCCTGCGGTGAAAAGTGACGACATTCGCGCCGTGTTCCTGGACCGTCATCAGCGTGCGGTCGAGGTCAAAGCCCACCTGTTCCGCCAATTGCTGCCGCCGCTGGATGACGTCCTCAGGATCGGCGGCCCCCGTCAGTCCCATGGAGCCGAGGGCAACCGTACTGAAGCCATGGCGCGCGGGAAAACCGGCGACGCTGAGGACGGTATCGAGCTCCACCATCGGGCCGGGTCAGCCTCGCTTTTCGCGGCTCAGGAGCTGGTCGATCTCGTGCTTGACCTCCTGGAGGTCCATGAATGAGCGGTAGACGGAGGCAAAGCGAATGTAGGCGACCTCGTCGAGGGCTCGGAGCTTATCCATCACCAGCTCGCCGACTTCGCGAGACGGAATGTCGACCTTGCCCCGAGTGCGGAGCTCCGTCTCGATCTCATCGACCACCCGCTCGATCGTACCGTGCGAGATCTCGCGCTTGGTGGTCGCTTTCATCAGGCCGCTAAAGAGCTTCTGGCGATCGAAGTCCTCCCGGCGGCCGTCCTTCTTCATCACGTAGAGCGGCACGGTCTCGATCCGCTCGTAGGTGGTGAAGCGCTTGGTGCACTGCAGGCACTCCCGGCGCCGGCGAATCGACTCGCCCGTATCCGAGTCGCGGGAATCGACCACCTTCAGGTCGATGTGACCACAATATGGGCACTTCATCTCTGGTCAGTATCCCACATATTGTGGTCCCATTCGAAGTCTACGGGCGAGGACCGGGCGTCGCCCGACGCGAGTGGCGCTTTAGTGCCATACGGGCGTTTGAGACAGTCAACCCGCTCCTCGCGTGTCAAACCGTGGACCGCTTGCGGAGAGAAGTGAGAGGGCGAGGAGCGGGAAGGGGGCGCTCCTCGCCAGAGGTTATCGGCGGCCCCGCAGAAAGGCGGGGATGTCGAGGTTCGACGGGTCGAACCCCTTATAGGCCGGCACTTCGTCGACCGGCGCCGGGCGACTGTACTGCTCGTCGATCTCGCGGCTGGTCTCGGCTCCCGTGACGAAGCCGGTGGCGACCACCGTGATCTTGATCTCGCCGGACATCTTCTCGTCGATGACCGTGCCGAAGATGATGTTGGCGTCCTTGTCGGCGGCGGCCCGAACGATTTCGGCCGCCTCGTTGACCTCGTGCAGCGTGAGGTCGGTCCCGCCGGTGATATTGAAGAGGATGCCCCGCGCCCCGTCGATCGAGGTCTCCAGCAGCGGGCTGGCGACCGCGTCGCGGGCGGCATCGGAGGCACGCTGGTCGCCGCTGCCGAAGCCGATCCCCATCAGAGCCGCGCCCTGGCCGGACATGACCGCCTTGACGTCGGCAAAGTCCAGGTTGATCAGTCCCGGCTGGACGATCAGGTCGGAGATGCCCTGCACGCCCTGGCGCAGGACATCGTCCGCGATTTTCAGCGCCTCGGTAAACGGCACCTTCTTATCGGTGACGTCCAGCAGTCGCTGGTTCGGAATGATGATCAAAGTGTCGACCTTCTCGCGGAGCGTGGTCGAGGCTTCTTCGGCGATCGCGCGGCGGCGAGTCCCCTCGAAGGTGAAGGGCTTGGTGACCACACCGATGGTGAGCGCGCCGTTATTGCGGGCGATCTCGGCGACGACCGGTGCCGCACCCGACCCGGTCCCGCCACCCATGCCGGCGGTGAGGAAGACCATGTCAGCGCCCTGCAACAACTCCGAGAGTTCCTGCTGGCTCTCCTCGGCCGCCTCGCGACCGATGGTGGGATTGCCGCCGGCGCCGAGGCCACGCGTGAGCTTCTTGCCGATGTTCATCTTGGTCTGCGCTTCGGAGTGCGCCAACGCCTGCAGGTCGGTGTTGATGGCGATGAATTCGACGCCGCGCAGCTTCGAGCGGATCATCCGGTTTACCGCGTTGCTGCCACCGCCACCGATACCGACGACCTTGATCCGCGCATTCCCTTCCAGGGTCCGGTCGACGTCGCGCATTGCTTCCTCCTTATCGCGCTCCAGGCGCGCCCTTACGAACCGTTCTGCAGAGACGCGTGGGCCCTGGCCCCCGCCGTAGTCGCCGGGGATGACGGGCCGTGAGGCGAGGCCCTTCATTCGAAGCTGATCGTCGATGTTCATATCGGCCTCCTTCCTCTTAGAAGAAATCCTTGATCCAACGAACCGTTCGTGCGTAGACCGCCGACGCGCCAACGCCAACCGGCGTGTGCCCGTTGCCGTGGTGCCGAAGTTTTGTTCCCCATCGCAGCAGTCCGACCGCCGTCGCGTAGGCGGGACCACTGACCTGATCACTCATCCCGATGGTTTGCCCGGGCGACCCGATGCGAACGGGCAGCTCGAGGAGGCCCTGGGCGGCTTCCGTAAAGCCGAGGAGGCGACAGCCACCGCCGGTGAAGACCACGCCGCCGGGAAGGAAGCCGTCGTGTCCGCCGCGTCGCATCTCGAGCTTGACCATTTCGAGGATCTCACGGGCTCGCGGGGCGATGATCTCGGCCAGGTGGCGACGCGGCACGGCCTGCATGCGGTCCTGACCGATCTGGTGCACCTCCACCATCTCCTCGCGTGGGATGCACGCCGGGATCGCGTGGCCGTAGTTGATCTTCAACATCTCGGCCTCGGTCAGGGTGGTCCGCAGACCGATGGCGACATCGTTGGTCACGTGCGTGGCGCCGACCGGCAGCACCGCGGTGTGCACCACGCTGCCCTCGTTGAAGAGGGCCACGTCGGTGGTTCCACCGCCCACGTCGACCAGCGCGACACCCAGGTCGAGCTCGTTGTCGTTCAGGACGGCCTCCGCCGACGCCAGCACCTGCACCACCAGGTCTTCGACTGACATGCCCGCCTGGTGCACGCACTTGACGACGTTCTGCACCGCCGTCAGCGATCCGGTGATGATGTGTGTCTCGACCTCGAGCCGGGACCCCGACATGCCGACGGCGTCCTTCACGCCCTCCTGCCCGTCGACGACGTAGCCACGAGGCACGACGTGGATGATCTCGCGGTCGTTGGGCACCGAGACCGCGCGCGCCGCGTCGATGACGCGGGTCACGTCTTCCTGTCCGATCTCCCGGTCAGATCGCGCGACCGCGATCACGCCCCGGCTGTTCTGACTGAGCACGTGGGTGCCCGCCATGCCGACGAAGCAGGACTCCAGCTTGTGCCCGCACATGCGCTGCGCCGCATCGACGGCGTGCGTGATGCCGCGGACGGTCTTCTCCATATTCACGACCACGCCGCGACGCAGACCTTCGGAGGGCGCCTCACCGACGCCGACGATGTTCAGGCCGCGCTCCGTCGGCTCGCCGACGACGCAGCAGATCTTGGTTGTGCCGATATCGAGTGCGGTGATGTATTTAGATCGAGGCAAAAACCTTTCCTGGAACGTTGGCTGGAACCGGCAAGCCCATTATAGAGGGGTTCCGCCGCAACGACAACACAAGCTGGCCAGTTATCCACAGGTGTAGCCACGACCGTCACTTTCGATGCGGCCGGATGTGAAAACATAGGCCCGTCGGCTCCATCGAGGTGACGCGGAGCTTGACCGGGAGGGGTGAATTTATGGGACATCCGCTGGACTCGGGCCACGGACCCACTTTGCGCGGGCGACTCACGGTTGCCGTCCTTTTGACCGTCGGGTTCTACGGCCTTGCGCTTGTCGTTGCCATCGCCTTGCTGGCAGTGCCATATCTCGAATGGATCCTCGCGCACCGGGTCACCTTCCGGTTAGCCGCCGTGTGCGTCATCGCCGCCGGAGCCATCCTCTGGTCGATCATCCCGCGGCGGGATCGCTTCGTCGCGCCCGGGCCGCAACTCAGCGCCGATCGTCATCCGAGACTTTTCGAACGGCTAGAGCACGTCGCCAGTGCGGTGGCCGAGCCGATGCCCAGGGAGGTTTACCTGACCGCTGACGTCAACGCAGGCGTGCTGCAGCGAGGCGGCGTCCTCGGAACAGGCGGTCGTCGAGTGATGGTCCTCGGGCTACCGCTGCTCCACACGCTCAGCGTGTCGGAGCTCGAAGGCGTTCTCGTGCATGAGTTCGGCCATTACTACGGGGGCGATGTCAAGCTAGGCCCGTGGATTTATCGAACGCGCGAGGCAATCGGCCGCACCCTCCACAATCTGAGTGGCTCCGAGGTAGTCCGGCTCCCATTCCTGTGGTATGGAAGGCAGTTTCTGAGGGTGACCCAGGCGATCTCGCGCCAACAGGAGTTCGCGGCGGACGGCCTGGCGGCGAGAATCGTCGGGTCTGGTCCCTTGATCAGCGGGTTGACCCGCGTCCATCGGTCGGCCATTGCCTTCAGCGGTTACTGGCAAGAGGAATACGTCCCCGTGTTACGTGCCGGGTTCATGCCACCGCTTCTCGGCGGCTTCGATGCGTTCATCCAGCATGAGCAGGTGTCGGCCTCGCTCGACCGCGCGATGAAGCAGGACATGGAACGTCCAAGTCCGGACCCTTTCGACAGCCATCCGACGCTGGCCGATCGGATCGCTGCGCTTCAGACATTTTCAGCGGGAGTGGAGGCCCAGCATGACGAGCCGGCCGACTCCTTACTTGGTGACCTGAGCTCCGCGGAGACTGCCCTCCTCGAGGCCATTACCGTCGGAAGCCGCGGAACGTTTCGCGTCATCAGCTGGGACGACGTGGGGCAAACCGTCATCGTTCCACGGGCCCAAGAGGCATCCCGGAAGTTCGCCCCGTTACTGACCTCCACCACGATCTCGCAGTTACCAGAGCAGGTGGAGCGGGCCGTCGAGATCGGCAGGCAGATGCAGAGAACGGTGGGCCAACAGGTCCCGAACGACCCCCTTAGCCGGCAGTGGGGACTGCAGCTCCTTGCCGATTTGCTCACCGCGTCACTGGCAGCCAATGGCTGGTCAGTCGACGCGCAGCCCGGGGCGCCGGTTGCGCTTCGTCAGGATGGGAAGGCGATCGAGCCATTCGCGGCGATCGGCCGAATCGCGTCTCGCGAGACGAAGGCTGACGACTGGCGTGAGGAAGCGCGATCGCTCGGAATTGCGGCCTTGCCCCTCACCGCCACGCAGCCGACTACAGCAGGTGGCGGCGGATAACGGCGAGATTATCGAAGATTCGTACACCGAAGGCGACAATGGCGGCAAAGTAGAGTTCCACGCCGAGCTTGTCGCCCAGGTAGGTCAGCGCCCCGGCAGCCAGGGAATTGACGAGCAGCCCCGAGATGAAGACCTTGTTTTCGAAGTTCCCATTCAACCAGGCCTTCACGGCACCGAGAACGGAATCGAGCGCCGCCAGGATCATCACCGCCGTATAGCGCGAATAGCCTGGCGGGATCTGCACCGGCGCATTGAGGCCGATGACGATGCCAAGGACGCCGAAGACGATCACGGCCGCGACCAGCCAGAGGGCCTCGCGCGAACCGCTCGCGGGCAGCCTCATCTTCTCGCTCGCATCTGCACCGCCGGCGCGCCGGGATTCTCAAGGTTGATGTACTGAATCTGGGTGGAGGTGAAATCGACCCGGCTACCGAGCGCGCGCAAGGCCGCCAACTTTGGCGTCAGCGTGGCGCGATCGTCGCTGGTCACCATCTGGCCGAAGATGATCGTCCATCCGCGGTCGGTTTGTGCGGTGAGTACGTCGCGCTGGTCGAGCTGAAATGACATCAGCGAGATCCTGAACGCCGGGGCAAAGCCGGCCTTCAGCTGCAGCAGCAACGGCAGCAGGTCGCGGTCGACGGCAAGCTGGCCGTAGGCCACCGGGCCGAAGTCGGGCCGGTTGATCACCGTCAGTCCGCCGGCCTCCGCCGTTGGATCGAGAACCTGGCCGAGATCATTCATCGCGTAGGTCGTCTCCCCCACCTGCAGGACCGCCGACGGCTTCCATTCCGTGATCGTCGCCGTGACGCGATCGGGTAGAGCCAGGCTGACGCTCGCCGTACGAACCCACGGGATGGCCGTGAGACGCTGCTCGAGCTCATGGTGATTCAGAAAGAAGATGTTGCGGTCCGCCGGCAGCGCAAGGGCGGCGATGATTTGCGCCGGCGTCAGGTGGGTCGTCCCGATCACCTCCACCTGCTTCGGTCGGAAGGCGGGCTGCGCCAGCAGGAAGAGCGCGGCGAACACTTCCGCGCCGAGAATCGCAATTTGTGCCACCGCCCAGATCCAGCCACGCGACGAGGCAGTGGGCCTGGCCGGCGCCGGGGCGGTCCGCCGGCGTCGTTTCGAAATGGTGCCGACCGTCATTCACCGGCCTCCGGCGGAAGCAGGCGGCTGTCGATGGCCGTTTGCGAGCGTTGCCTGTCATCGAATCGCTCGATGGCGAGCTCGACCAGGCGCTCGATCAGCTTCGGATACGACAGACCCGAGGCCTCCCAGAGCTTGGGATACATGCTGATCCGGGTAAAGCCGGGGATGGTGTTCAGCTCGTTGACGAGCAGCCGCCCGTTGGTGCGCTCCAGGAAAAAGTCCACGCGCGCCATGCCCGCGGCATCGACCGCCTGGAAGGCGCGCAGCGCCATGCTCCGAACGTCTTGCGCGATGACGGCGTCGACCGGGGCCGGGATCAGCAACCGAGAGCCCTCGTCGAGATATTTCGCGTCGTAGTCGTAAAACTCGCGCGCCGGCACCACCTCGCCCACGACCGACGCTTCCGGCTCGTCGTTACCGAGCACGCTGATCTCGAGTTCGCGGGCATCGATCGCCCGTTCCACCAGCAGCTTGCGGTCAAAGGTGCTGGCGAGGCGAAGTCCCGCGACCAGCTCGACCCGATTGTGGGCCTTGGTGGTGCCCACGCTGGAGCCCGAGTTCGCGAACTTCGTGAAGCACGGGTATCCGATCCGCGCTTCGACGAGCGCGATGAACGCGTTCGGGTCGCGCTCGTACTCACGTCGGGTGATCGGCAGGTAGTCGACCACGGGCAGACCGGCGGCGGCGAAGGCGCGCTTCATGTAGATCTTGTCGAGGCCGAGCGCAGATCCGAGCACCCCGGCGCCGACATAGGGCAGATTGGCGAGCTCCAACACCCCCTGGATGGTGCCGTCCTCACCATTGAGTCCGTGGAAGACTGGGAAGACGACGTCAAGCGGCGGCAGACCCCCACCCTGCGCTCCCCCGGAGGGTGAGGTCCGGCCATCTTGCGCGGGAACCAGCGAGTGTTGGGTCGGGTCCGGTGGCAGGTAGACGTACTCGCGCCCGGCGGTGTCGCTGACGAGCCGCTTGAGCGTGTCCCCGATCAGCCACCGACCCTGCTTATCGATGTAGAGGGGCACCGGCTCGAAGCGCTGCGGATCCATGGCGGCGATGATCGACTGCGCCGAGAGAATGGAGACCTCGTGCTCGGTCGACCGGCCCCCGAACAGGACCCCGACCCGCAGTCGCTTCACGCTGGCTGAGCCCGGCCGACGACGCGGATCTCCGGTTCCAGCTCGATGCCGAACCGTTCCTGGACCCGATCCCGCATCTCGGCCATTAAGGCTAGCACGTCATCGGCGCTCGCCCCGCCCAGATTGACGATGAAATTCGCGTGTTTCGGCGAGACCTGCGCGCCACCGATTCGCAGGCCTTTGAGGCCGCACGCATCGATCAGCCGGCCGGCTGAATCGCCCGCTGGGTTCTTGAAGGTGCTGCCCAGGCTGCGCTGCTCGATCGGTTGGGTCGCGCGGCGATGCTTCTGCACCTCCAGCAGCCGCGCGCGCACCTTTGCCGGCGGCTCGCTGCTGGTCGCGAAGGTCGCCGACGTGATCACCCATTCCTGGCGCGATTGCTTGAAGACCGAATCGCGATAGGCGAATGCGCACTCGGCCGCGGTCATCGCGTGGCGCTTCCCCTGTGGGTCGACCACCTCGGCGCGCAGCAGGCGGTCCTTGACTTCACCGCCGAAGGCGCCGGCATTGCCAAAAACCGAACCGCCGACCGTACCCGGAACGCCCGCGGCAAACTCCAGCCCGGCGCGCCCCGCCCGGGCCATCTCCGCCGCCAGCTTCGGCATGAGGGTCCCGGCGGCGACGGACACGGCATCGCCGTCAATCGAAATTCCAGCCGTGCTCAGCTTGATGGTGAGCCCCGGCAGATCGTCAGCGGCAAACAATGTGTTGGTCGCCGCACCGATGACGAGGTACGGGACCTGGTCGACGTTCAACCGCCCGACCAGCTCGGGCAACGCCGCATCATCCGCCAGATCGAGGAAGTACCGTGCGCGGCCGCCGATGCCATACCAGCTGTGCGGTTGCAGCGGCTCGTGCTCCCGGACGCCGGGATACGAGCCAAGCCACGAGACGGAAGGGGGTCGCGGGTTCCCCCCCGTGTCAGGCAACCGGTGAGCGCTCCAGCACCTCGGCGGTCTTGCCGACGACATCATCGAAGCCGCGCACCGACATGAAGACGATGACGTCGCCGGGTCGCGCAGCCGACGCCAGCTTGTAGGCGGCGGAGCGTGCCGAATCCGCCGTGACGACTTCATCGACGCCTCGGATCCGATTCGCGAGGTCCTGCGAGGTCACAGTGTGAGCGAGGTGCCGCTCGCGAGCCGGCTCGATCGGACCGATGACGACCAGCGCGCAGCCCGCAAAGGCATCGGCGTATCCGTCCATCAGCGCCAGCGTCCGCGAGTAGGTGTGCGGCACGAAGCAGGCCAGCACCCGGCCCGGATGAAACCGTTCCTGCGCCGCCTGCAGGGTGGCGCGCACTTTCGCCGGATGGTGCGCGTAATCGTCGACCAGGGTGACACCGCGCACCTCGCCACGGATCTCGAACCGGCGGGAGACCCCCTGGAAGCGCCCGATGGCATCCACCGCCACCGGCGCCGAAACACCGAGCCGCACGCTGGCCGCCAGCGCCGCGAGGGCGTTGGTCGCGTTGTGCTCCCCCGGGAGTCGCGTGCTGACGACGGCGAGCACTTTGCCATCGTGCCACGCCGTGAATCGCATCCCGTCGCCGTCGATCTGGACGTCACGGCCCTGCCAGTCGGCGCCGCCGCGCAGTCCATAAGTCTCGACATTGGCACGGGTCCGGTTCAAAAGCCGACGTACCGTCGGATCGTCGGCGTTGGCGATCAGCCGGTCCTCCTGTCCGAGGTCCTCGAGGAACTGACGGAACACCGCCTCGTAGGCGGCCGGATCGGCAAAGACGTCGGGATGGTCCCAGTCGATGTTGGTCAGCACTGCCAGCTGCGGCGAGAAATGCAGGAACTTGGGCCGGGGATCGAAGACGGCCGAGGTGTACTCGTCGCCTTCGAAGACGAATTCCCGGCCGCTGCCCCAGGCCGCCGCCGAGCCCAGATCCTTGACCGCCATCCCCAGCCGAAAGCCGGGGTTGCGGCCAGCCGAACGAAGAATCCACGCGATCAAGCTGGCCGTGGTGGTCTTGCCCGCCGAGCCGGCGACCACGATTCGATAGCGATCCGCGGTCAGCTCACCCCAGTATTCGGCCTCGCTGACCAGGCGGATGTGCTGTTTGCGCGCCGCCTCTGTTTCGGGGTTGCCCTCGCGTACCTGGTTACCCTGAACGACAAGGTCAGGCTTCCCCCAGCGCGTCAAGTTGGCGGCGGCATGGCCGTCGACCCACTTGATGCCGGCCTTGGTCAGGATGTCCGTCGTGGGTGGGTAGGCGTCCTCGTCCGAGCCGGTGACCTCGTTGCCGAGCTGCTTGGCGACCAGGGCCAGGCCGGAGACGGCGTAGCCGCAGATCCCGATGAAGTAAATCCGCATCACAAGCAGGAGACGGCCTCGAGCAGGCCGGCGACTTCGTCGGCGGCCTGCGGACGACCCAGGGAGCGCATGGCGCTCACCATCTTGCTATACCCGACCGGATCGTGAACGATCGCCGAAATCGCCTCGAGCAGATGCGGACCATCGCACACCTCGTTGGGGATCACCACAGCGGCGCCTGCGCGTTCGAACGGCTCGGCGTTGAGCCGTTGGTGACCGCCGGCGAATGGGCCGGGGATGAGCAGCATTGGAACACCGGTCGCGCTGACTTCACTGAGGGTGCCCGCGCCGGCGCGGCTCAGTACCAGGTCCGCACGATAGACCAGGCTCGGCAGATCGTTCGAAAACGGGAAGGGGTGGTACCGCTCGCGGACGCCCGCTTCGAGCGCGCGGTGCGCGGATTCGATCCAGCTGTAGTCGTTGTCGCCGGTCTGATGCCAGACCTCGAGCCCGGTCGTGGTGATGAGGTTCAGGTCGCCAACCGCCGAGAGCATCGCCTGGTTGATCCGGTGCGCGCCTTGACTGCCGCCGAGCACGAGCAAGTGCTGCGGACGCGCCGGGAAATCCACCCGTGGTTTCCGAAAGACTTCGCGGACCGGCGTGCCGGTCACGACCGAGTTCGCGTGCAGATAGCGGCCGGTCTCGGGGTAGGCGGTGGCAACCACCCGCGCGACTCGCGAAAGCCACCGCGTGGTCCGGCCAGGAAGCGCGTTCTGTTCCTGCAGGACAATTGGAACCCGCCGCGCGGCCGCCGCCAGGACGACCGGCGCGCTAACGTACCCGCCGGTGCCGAGCACCACGTCGGGCCGGAAGCGGCGGACGATCCCCCTCGCCTGGGCCAGGGAACGCGGCGCGACAAATGGGACCGACCAGTTTCGCCAAAGCTGTTCCATGTCCAGCTTCGCCGCGACGATTGTCTCTATCGGGATGCCGTAGCCGGGGACGACCTGTTCCTCGATGCCGCCCCTTCGGCCCACGTACAGGAGCGGGACGTCAGACGCGTTCCGCGACAGCGCCTGCGCGACGGCGATCGCCGGGAACAAGTGTCCGCCCGTTCCGCCGCCCGAGATCAATACTCGCATGCCGGATCCATCCCACCTTCTCGCTCTGGGTCGAAACGTTGATCAGTATGCCGACCGCCAGGAGCGCAATGGCCAGCGAGGAGCCACCATAGCTGATGAACGGCAGCGGGATGCCGGTGGTGGGCAAGGTCACGGTGACCGCGGCGATGTTGATCATCGCCTGCAGCGCGATCCATGTGGTCACGCCGCAGGCGAGCAACGAGCCGAAGGCATCCGGGGCCTTGAGCGCGACACGGTAGCCGCGATAGGCAAAGAGACCGAACAGGGCGAGCACCGCGCTGGTTCCGAGCAGCCCCGTCTCCTCGCCGACGATGGCGAAGATGAAGTCGGTGTGGGCAAACGGGAGCCACTGGTATTTCTGAATGCTGTGACCGAGGCCAACGCCGGCGAAACCACCCGACCCGAGCGCCACGACCGACTGAATCGCCTGGAAGCCGGTGTTGAGCGGATCGGACCAGGGATCGATGAAGGCCAGGATGCGATGCAATCGATAGGGCTCCATCCGAATGAAGATGTAGACACAGAGGGCCATGATCAGCAGCAGCAGGAGCACGTGACGCTTGCGCCCACCGGCCACCAGGAACTGCGCCAGCAGAATGCCGGCGACGATCATGGTGGTGCCCAGGTCGCGCTCCAGAATGACCAGCAGGATCGTGAATCCAAGCAGCGCCAGAAAGGGCACGACGCCGTTTTCGAGGGAGGAGAGCCGGTCGCGGTGGCGCTCCAGCCAGAGGGCCATGAAGACGATGGCAGCAATCTTCGCCAGTTCCGCGGGCTGCATCTGTAGCGGCCCAAGCCGCAGCCATCGGCGAGCGCCGTTGACCTCGACGCCGAAATGCGGCAGCAGCACCAGCACCATGAGAACCACCGTCACGATGCCAAGCGGCCAGGCGAGCGGCCGAAGGCGGTGGTAGTCGATGTTGGCCGCGGCAACGAGCAGGACGACTCCCAGCCCCAGCCAGATGAGTTGGTGCTCGAAGTAATAGGCGGGATTGTGGAACCACAGCCACCCTTGCACCTCCGACGCGGAAAAGACCATGACCAGGCCGAAGGTGGTCAGCGCTGTAACCGCAAGCAGCAAGGCGCGGTCGCCGCGGCGCCACACCAGGCTCGAGGCCAACGTGCGGGGCGCCACCGGAAGCTCGAGCGTGGCCCGCGCCCTCATCGACGCAGCTCCGCGAGCACGGTCGCCTTGAAGCGTCGCCCCCGGTCCTCATAGTCGCGGAACATGTCGTAGCTGGTGAAGGCGGGTGAGAGGAGCACCACCGACCCTGGCGCCGCCAGCGCCGCCGCCTTGCGCACGGCATCTTCGAGGTCCGCGGCTCGCTCGACGCGCTCCAGTCCGGCGTCACGAGTGCGACGGGCCAATTCCTGGCCGGTCTCCCCCATCGCGACCAACGCCACGACACGCTGCGCGATGGCCTGCGCGAGCGGCTCGATGTCGATCCCCTTGTTGCGGCCGCCGGCGATCAACACGATCGGCTCGTCGAAGGCCGCCAGGGCCTTATAGGTCGAATCCGGATTGGTTGCTTTCGAGTCGTTGTACCAGCGAACGCCATTGAAGGTGCCGATTGGCTCCAGCCGGTGCTCCACCGCCTTGAATTGCCGGATGGCATCGGCCATCCGCTCGACATCGACACCGGCGGCATCGCCGGCGCCGACCGCGGCCATCACGTTACTGAGGTTGTGCTCACCAGGGAGTGGGACATCGGCGGCCGGCAGAACCCGTCGCTTTACCGCCGCGTGCGCGATCGTGATCCAGCCGTCCACCACGGTGACGCCTCGGTGCACCGGTTGGTGAAGACCGAAGGCGATGACCTGACCTTGGCCGCGCTCTTGCATCGCGGCGCAGGCTGGGTCATCGATGTTGAGCACCGCGTAATCCTCCGGCTGCATGAAGGCAACCGCGCGGGCCTTGATGTCGACATAGTGTGCGAAGGATTTATGGCGGTCGAGGTGATCCGGCGTCACGTTGAGCACCGCACCGATGTGCAACCGCGGGGTCGTGATCGACTCCAGCTGAAAGCTGCTGAGCTCCAGGACGACCCAGTCGTCCGGGCGAAGCTGGTCGATACGATCGAGTACGGGCTCGCCAATGTTGCCGCCGCGCATCACGCGCAAGCCGCCGGCACGAAGTACCTCGGTGGTCAGCGCGGTCGTGGTCGTCTTGCCGTTGGTGCCGGTGATCCCGGCGATGTGCGATGGACAGGAGCGGAAGAACAGGTCGATCTCGCTCGTGACCTCGATGCCGCGCTGTCGCGCGGTCTCGAGCAGCGGCTCGTCCCACGCAACCCCGGGGCTGACGATCACAAGGTCGCTGCCATTCAGGTCCTCCGCACCGTAGCCGCCGAGACGCGCCGGAATTCCCGCCTCCGTCAGCTCCGCGCGCAACTCCGGGGTGTCGGCGCGGTCGACGACCCGCACCGACCCGCCCCGTTGGGCGATGAAGGACGCGGCCGCATGGCCACTGCGCCCGTAGCCGACGACGAGCGCGTGCCGGCCGCGCAGATGGTCAGGGTCGCGGGATTTCCCGCGTGTGTCGATCATGCAGCGGGCCCCGGCCGCGCCAGGGCCACTGCCAGCGCCGCGGCGACGAGCGACCCGGCCCAAAACCACAGGGCCAGCGGCGTCTCTTTCCAGCCGGCGACGATGAAGTGGTTGTGCAGCGGAGACATCCGGAAGGGCCGGTTACCGGTCATCTTGAAACTCGCCACCTGGACGATCACCGTGACCGTCTCCACGACGAAGACGAGCGCAAGCAGCGGCAGGAACCACAAGAATCCCGTCACGATCGCCGCAGCCACCATCGCCGTCCCCAACGCGAGGCTGCCCGTGTCGCCCATGAAGATGCGCGCCGGAAACAGGTTGTAGAACAGGAATCCGACCAGGCACCCGGCGAGGATGGCCGGCATCAGCCCCACGCCCGGGTGATGCTGCAGCACCGCGACCAGGGCGAGCGCTCCGAAGCTCACGGCGCCCGCCCCGGCGGCAAGGCCGTCGCTGCCGTCGGTCAGGTTGAAGGCGTTGGATCCGGCAGCCACCGCCAGCGCGGTCACCAGGATCATCCAGGCACCGAGCGCGCGCCGGCCGTCGAAGGGAACGAGTTGCGAGGTGAGGCCCCATCGCAGTGCGAGCACGCCGAGAAGCGCGCCGGTTAGAAGCTGGATCACGATCTTGTAGCGCGCCTTGAGCCCGAGGTTGCGACCGCCGCGGATGGCGGAGAAGTCGTCGATGAAGCCGAGCCCCGCACCCAGGCCAAGCGCGATCAACACGAAGGCACCCTCGAGCGACCGGTCGGCGACCAGATAGAGGACGAGCGCCACGACCACGAACACGATGCCCCCGGCGGTCGGCGTCCCAGCCTTGGCGTGGTGCGCCGCCGGACCTTCCTCACGGATCTGCTGGCCCATCCGAGCGCGTGCCAGGCGGCCGATCGCGGCCGGGAAGACGAGGGCGCTGACGATCAACGCCGCGACGAAAACGATGAGGGGCGTCATGACTCCTCGCGAATCTGCTCGACCACGCGTTCGAGCCGCATACCGCGCGAGCCTTTGATCAGCACCTGGGTCTGCGGCGTCAGCAACGGACCCAGCGCCGCCACCACCTGGTCGGCGCCGTCGAGGACGTAGGCCCGCTCCTTGGCCAGGCCGGCGCGTCGGGCGGACTCCACCAGTTGCGGGGCGTACTCCCCCACCGCGATGACGATGTCGGCGGTTCTTCCGGCTAGCGACCCGATCTCCTCGTGCGCCTGCGTCGCATGGTCGCCGAGCTCCAGCATGTCGCCCAGCACCGCCACCTTGAGCGATCCCTTGGGCGCCAGCTCGAGGACGTGGAGCGCCGCCTGCATCGACCCGGGACTGGCGTTGTAGGAATCGTCGATCACGGTGGCGCCGTTGCGGCCGGTCACGATGTTCATCCGCCGGGCGGGCGGGGTGAAGCCGTGGAGCGCCGCGGCGATCGCTGGAGCGTCGAACTCGAACTCCAGGGCGACTGCGGCGGCGGCCAGGGCATTCGAGATGCTGTGCTGACCGGGCAGGCGCAGGTAGACCTCGGCCTTGCCGCGCGGCGTGACCAGCGAGAAGGTGCTGCCTTCGATGCCATGCAGCCGGATTCGTTCGGCGCGCACACCGGCGTCACTGACCAAGCCAAAGAGCGTGAACCGGCGCGTCACCGACGACATCGCCCGCACTCGTGGATCGTCGCCGTTGAGCACCGCCAACCCACCAGGGGCCAGTCCCTCGACCAGCTCGCGCTTGGCGGCGGCGACCGCCTCAATCGATCCGAGGAACCCGACGTGGGCCAGCCCGACGTTGAGCACCACCCCGATCGTCGGTGGGGCCGCCCGCGCCAGCTCGCGAATTTCGCCTGCCCTCGACATCGCGTACTCGACGACCAGCGCGCGATCGCGCGGGTCCATCTGGAAGATCGTCATCGGGATCCCGGTGTAGGTATTCAGGTTGCCTTCGCTCTTGTGTACGCGCAGCCGACGTCCGAGCACATGGGCGATCAGGTCCTTGGTGGTCGTTTTTCCGGCGCTGCCGGTGATGGCGACGATGGGCAGCGCCTGCCGGCGCAGGCGATCGGCCGTGATGTCGAACAGCGCCTTCCGGGTGTCGGAGACCACGATCACCGCGGTGTCATCGACGGATTGGGGCGGCCGCTCGCACAGGACGCCACCCGCGCCGCGCTCGATCGCCTGGGCAATGAAGCCATGACCGTCTTGCTGCTCGCCGCGCAGGGCGACGAAGAGACCGCCGGGCTTCACCTCACGTGAATCGGTGAACATGGCGTTCAAGGACGCGTCCTGCGAACCTCTGAGCAGGCGTCCACCCGTCGCGTCGACTACCTCTCTTACCGACATCGACACAGCACCCCTATTGTCGCTGGCGGTATCACGGCGCGATCTGCCACTGGGTGATCAGCGCGCTGGCGACGGTTTTCCAGATCGGGGCCGAGACGTAGGCGCCTTCGAAGAGCACCTTCGGCTGACGCGTGATCACCATCATGATGAACTGCGGGTGATCGGCGGGCACGAAGCCGACGAAGGAACCAATCGTCTGGTCCTTGGCGTAGGTTCCGTTTTCCGGGATGCTCGCGGTGCCGGTCTTGCCGGCAATCTGGTTCTTGAAGCCATCGATCCGAGCGGCAAACCCGGAGCCGTGCTCAACCACGCCGACCATCATCTGCTGCATCTGCTGGGCAGCCTTCGGACTGATGACCTGCCGGATGACGCGTGGCTGCACCGGGTGGCGCGTGCCGTTGGCATCGATCACCTGGTCGACGACGTGCGGCCAGACCAGGTTGCCGCCGGTGGCCACGACGTTGACGGCCGCCAGCATCTGGATCGCCGTGGCATCGACCCCCTGGCCGAACGACGCGGTGGCGAGCTCGACCGGTTTCCACTTGGCGAGGTCGCGCAGCGGCGCGGCCGCCTCGGCGGCGACGTCGATCCCGGTTGGCGAGCCGATGCCAAACTTTTGAAGGTATTGGTAGAAGGGGCCCGCGCCCTCCAGCTGCTGCGCCTTGATGGCGCCCACGTTGAGTGAGTTCTCGAGGACCTGCGTCATCGTGACATTCCCGTGGGCGCGGTTGTCCCAGTTGCGAATGGCCACTCCACCGACCACCGCGACGCCGGTCTCGTTGAAGCGCGTGTCGGGCGTGATGGCGTGGTCGTCGAGCGCGCCCCCCAGGGTCACCACCTTCATGACGGAGCCCGGTTCGTAGAGGTTGGAGACGATCGGGTCGATGAACTGCGCCGTCGGCGTCGTCGCAAACTGGTTGGCGTTGTAGCTGGGCACGTCGGCCCAGGCGACGATCCGGCCCGTGCTCGGTTCCATGATGATCAGCGAGCCGCTTTCCGCCTGGTATTTCTGCACCCCATCGGCCAGCGCCCGCTCGGCAACCACCTGGATGGTGCCGTCCAGCGAGAGCTGCAGCGAGGCGCCGTTGAGCGGATCACGGCGCTGGCGATCGCTGAGCACGATGGGCTGGTTCGCCAGGTCGCGCACGGTCGCCTCGAAGCCGTCTTGCCCGGCGAGGATTTTGTTGTAGTAGCCCTCGATGCCGTAATTGCCGACGCCCGCATCGTTGACGAAGCCGAGAAGATTGGACGCCAAGGTCGTGCCGGCCACCCCACCGTCGACATACGACCGCTGGGTCTCGGCCACCTTGCCGATGCCGGGTAAGCGCAACGTGTCCAGTTGCTGGGCGATGGAGGTGGGCACGTGCCGCGCCAGGTAGACGAACTTTCGTGTCGTGGCCAGCTGGACCTGGATCGCGTCCGGGGTCACCGCCAGCAAGGGGGCGAGCTTGGCGGCAATATCCTGCCGGTCTCGCGCCGAAATTTGGTCGGGCGAGGCGAAAATCGAGAAGACCGGCGTGTTGGTCACGAGCAGCGCGCCGTTGCGATCCAGGATGTTGCCGCGTACCGCAGGCAGGGTGATCGTATCGTCGTGGTAGGCGGCCGCCAGTTTGGCCATGTCGTCGTGCCGCCACACCTGCCAATAGGTCAATCGGCCGAGCAGCACCAGGTAGGCACTCAGGACGAGCGCCATCAATGTAAGGATGCGACTGCGGGGCTCGAGTTCCTGGACACCCCTCACGGTCGACGCCCGCTTAGTGCGTTGCTTGCGAGTTCAGCGGGCGGCCGATTACGGCGTCCAGTACCGCCAGCACGCCGTCCCACACGCCGGACCGGCCCTGGTTCTGCGGACGGGGCCCGAGCGCGATCGGTGATTGCGCGGAAGGGACATACTGCCACCGGCTGGGGTGGGAGAGTCCGAGTTGAACAGCCGCGGTGGCGACGCGGTTGGCGGCGCGAACGCCGGCGAGCTGCGCCAGGAGCTGGTCGTGTTCGGCGGAAAGGCGGGCTTGTTCCTGCTTGAGCGTCGCGATCTGGTAGCTCGCCTGGGTGGCGGCCGCGGATTGCCCCACCAGGAGCAGAGCGGCGGCAACCAACGCCGTCGCACCGACGAGCGGCGAGATCGAAGGCCGGCCCCGACTCCGGCGCGCGCGCGAAGGGGGGAACGCGCGCGCCGGAGGGGTCGGATCGGGCCGGCGGGGCCGCAAGACTAGTAGATGCCCAGGAGGGAGGGGTTCCACCATGCGGCCGCTCAGGTATTGACTTGTGAAATGTCATGGATCGGGTTCATAACTTCTCCGCGACTCGTAATTTCGCCGACCGCGCGCGGGGGTTTTCCCGCACTTCGGCCTCAGAGGGAGTGATCGGTTTGCGCGTCACGACGCGCACCGAACGCTGGTGCCCGCAGATGCAAACGGGCGCTTGGGGCGGACAAATACAGTCTGTTGCTTCGACGTTGAAAAGGTTCTTTGCAATCTTGTCCTCGAGGGAGTGGAAAGAGACGACCCCGATGCGCCCACTGCTTGCAAGCACTTGGATGCCGGCCTTCAACCCTTTTTCGATCGCCTCGAGCTCGCGGTTGACCGCGATCCGGAAAGCCTGGAAGGTGCGGGTCGCGACGTGAATCTCGCGGGGCCAGGCGCCCCTCGGGATGGCCCCGGCCACCACATCGACCAGGTCGGCTGTCGTCTTGAAGGGCGTCCGGCGCCGTCGCTCGACGATCCGGCTCGCGATCCGCGCCGCCCACCGCTCCTGGCCGTAGTCGTAAAGGATGCGCCGCAGCTCGCTCTCCGATTCGCGATTGAGCAGGTCGGCGGCGGTCCAGGGTTCGCTGCGATCCAGGCGCATGTCCAGTGGTCCCTCTCGCTGGAAGCTGAAACCCCGCTCCGGGTCGTCGAGCTGCACCGAGGAAAGACCGAGGTCGAAGACGATGCCGTTTGGTGGGCGGCCGATGCGCTCGGCCGCCCGATCGATCAGCGCGAAGTTGGTGTGCTCCAGCATCACGGTGATGTCGGGAGGCACCGGCTCCTGAGCGAATCGCTCGAGAGCGGAGGCGTCGCGATCGATCCCGAGCAGCACGCCGCCCGGCCGCAAGCGCTCGATCAGCGCCCGCGCATATCCTCCACCCCCCAGCGTGGCGTCGATGAACGCCTGCCCGGGAGTTGGTTGAAGGCTCGTTATGACGTCTTGTAAAAGTACGGGTCGATGTCCGGACGGCCCGGACGGTCGATCGAGTCGAGGGCGGCCGCGTCGGTCACGTGCGGGGGGCACGTCGCCGCTCGGCCACCTGGTCCTGAATGCGCGTGTATTCCTCGGGCGTCGCCTCGCCGATTCGGCGCCACCCCTCGTCGTTCCAGATCTCGATCAAGTTGTTGACGCCCACAATCCAGGCCACGCCCGTGATCCCGGCGTACTGCCGCTGGTCGGCGGACAGGACGATTCGTCCCTGGGCGTCGAATTCGCACTCCCGGGCGGCGCCGAACATCATGCGGGCGAGCCGCCGCTCCTCCGCCAGCGTCGTCGAGCCCAGCCGCAAGCCCTGCTCCTGCGCCCATTCCTGGGGCGGGTAGACCTGTAGGCAGCCCTCGGCGCCCTTGGAGATCACGGTGCCACTGGGAAGTTGTTCCCGATAACGGGCGGGGATCGCGACTCGTCCCTTGGCGTCGACCGAATGCCGATAGGTACCGAGGAACATCAGGAGTCGTCACCGGCTGTCTCACTCTCCCCACTTTTCCCCACTTTGTGCCACCAGCACGCCGAACGCTACCACTGCGACAGGTGCCTGTCAACAAAATCAAACTAAATCTTGTGGCCTAGTACCGGCGCGGGAAAAGAGCCCCCACATCTTGTACCAGCCGCCGAAGGCGGCCGCGCTTTCGCGCGTGACAGGGCGGGTGTCGCATGCCGGCCTGTACGCGCACACGAGGCCGTCGTCGTTTCGGCCGAGTGCGCGACGGGCCGGCTGGACGACACCACCGCCCGGTTCAGTCTTGAACTAACTCCGAACGCGTCAGCGACCCTCCCGTGCATACGAGTCCGGCAAATCGCCCTTGACACCCGACGGCCGGCACGGTAGACATTTGTTCACAACCCAATAACGCCGCCCTAAGGAGGGGATATGGCAACCATTACCGGCGTCAGCGCACCCGCGAAGTCGGGCGAGCTGCTCTCGGAGCGGATCGCGCCCGGCATCTTACCCAAGGTTCTCGGCCGTTTCGACATGATCGCGATCTTCGTCGCCATCGTCCTGTTCGCCGTCCAGGGCTCGGTCGTCCAACCGGCCGGCGCCTCGGCGTTCGTCTACTGGATTCTCGGTTTCGTCACGTTCCTCATTCCCGGCGCCATCGTCACCGGCCAGCTTGGCCTCATGTTCCCAGGTGAGGGTTCGATTTACGTCTGGACCAACAAGGCGCTCGGCTCCTTCTGGGGCTTCTTCGCCGGCTTCTGCGCCTGGTGGCCCGGCACGCTCGTCATGGTCGCGACAGCGGTCCTCGTCGTCAATCTGCTCCAGTTCCTTCTGGCGCTGCCGCCCTTCAACCTCACGAACCCGCTGAGCGCACTCTGGCAGCAGGGCATCATCATCCTTGCGGTCATCTGGGCCTCATCGGCCCTGTCGATCTTGCGATTCCGCGTTACACAGAACCTCGTCAACGGCGTCTTCGTCATCTACGGCGCCGCCATCCTGACCGTCGGCATCGCCGGCCTCGCCTGGCTGCTCGGCGGCCATCCGGCAGCCAACGACTTCTCGCGGAACGCGTTCGGCCTCAACGGCAACAACGCGACCTTTTACGGTCTCGTGATTCTCGCCCTGCTCGGCATCGAGGTTCCGTTGAACATGGGCGTGGAGATCCGTGATCGCAGGGCGATTACCAGCTACCTGGTGTGGGGCTCGATCGTGGTCATGGTCGGCTATCTCATCCTGACCTTCGGCGCGATGGTGGTCCAAAAGAACAGCGGGCCGACCTTCAATTCGACGACCGCGATCCTCTCGGCAGTCCAAACCTCGCTGGGCGCCTTTGTCGCCGCGCTTGTCACGCTGGTGATGATCGCGTTCTTCATCTTCAATACCACCGTCTACAACTACTCCTTCGCACGACTTCTGTTCGTCAGTGGGCTCGACCGGCGGCTCCCGGCGTTCATCGGCCGCGTCAACCGCAACAAGGTGCCGCAAAACGCCGTGCTCGTCCAGGCGGTGATCACCTCGATCATCACATTCATCGCCTACGTTATTTTCAGCGGCAACACCAACCTCTCGACCGGGATTTACATCGCCCTTCAGGCGGCGGTCACCGTGATCTGGTGCCTGTCGATGGTGTTCCTCTTCACCGACGTCCTGGTGATCCGCTCGAAGTATCCGGAAGAGTTCAAGCGCGAGCAGCTCGTTCCGGTCGGGGTCTTCTGGGCGGCCTCGATCGCCGGCGCGATCGCCAGCGCCGTCGGCGTTGTCGTGACGCTTACCGGTGGCTGGATTTTTACCGGCCAGCTGCAGGGATCCTGGAACTCTGCGGTCATCGACAACGGTCCCTGGATTTTGATCGTGGGCGGCGTCGGCATCGCATCGCTCGCCGTGGCGGTCGTTGTCTATCTCCTCGGGTTGAATACCGCCCGCCGCGCCGTAGCTGCAGCAACGGGTGGCGGTGCGGCCAGCTGAGCATGCCTTGATGGCGACCGCACTCACCGACGCGGCCACAGCGGTTGATCTCGAGGCGAAACGCGCAGAGCTCGTCGCACAGGCGGAGGCATCGGGCCTCCGCCTCGTGCGCTTCCTCTACTGCGACAACGACGGCATCATCCGCGGCAAAAGCGCCGGGATCGCGAACCTGAAAGAGCGGCTGGAAACCGGCATCGGCCTCACGGTGGCGATGCAGGCATTTACCATGCTCGACCACCTGGCCAGCGTCGATGGCATGGGGCCGGTGGGCGAGATCCGGCTGGTGCCCGATCCCACCACCTTCGCCATCGCCCCCTACGCGCCGCACACCGGGACGGTCCTGGTCGACATGCAGACTCTGGATGGGCAGCCCTACGCCGCCGACGGCCGAGGCTTCCTCAAGCGCATGATCGCCCGCGCCGCCGATGACTACGACCTCTCGCTGGTGGCAGCCTTCGAACCCGAATGGTCGCTGGCGGTGAAAAGCGGCGAGATCTTCTCCCCCATCGATGACAGCGGCTGCTTCACCTCGACCGGCATGAACATGGCCGCCGCCGTGATCGATGAGATTGTTGCGGCGCTCGAATCACAGGGAATGACGGTCGAGCAGTACTACGCCGAGCTCGGCTGGGGTCAGCAGGAACTGTCGATCCGTCACGCGCCCGCTCTGCAAGCGGCCGATCACCACATCATCTATCGCGAGACGGTGCGCGGCGTGGCGCTGAAGCACGGCCGCTACGCCTCCTTCGCGCCCAAGCCATGGTCCGACCAGGCAGGCAACGGCTGTCACCTGCATTTCTCCGGTTGGAATCTCGACCAGAGCGTCAACCGCTTCTACGAAGCCGACGCCGAATTCAACCTGTCACCGCTGGCGCGCCAATTCATGGCAGGCATCCTCGACCATCTCCCGGCCCTCGTGGCCCTCACCTGCGCCTCGGTCAACTCCTATCGCCGCCTGCAACCCCAGATGTGGGCGTCGGCGTTCCGCGCCTGGGGTCCGGACAATCGCGAAGGCGCCCTGCGTGTCGCCTCGCCGTTCAAGGGTCACGAAGCGGAGTCGACCAACGTCGAATTGAAGTCGTCTGACTCGAGCGCCAATCCTTACATCTCGCTCGGCGGGGTGATGGCGGCTGGTCTCGACGGCATCGATCGCGGGCTCGAACTGCCCCCGCCCGTCACCGTCGACCCCTACAACCTCAGTGACAAGGAGCGCCAGGCGATCGGTGTCGACCGCCTGCCGCAGAGCCTCAAGGAGGCGATCGCCAACCTCAAGCGGGACGATATCTTGCTGAACGGGCTCGGCGAGCGCCTGGCGACCTCGTACATCGCCGTCAAAGAGCTCGACATCGATGCCTTTGCGGCCGCCGACGAAGCCTTCGAGTTCAGACAACATATCTATAAGTACTGACACCGCCGGCGAACTGCTGCACGCGTGGGCCGACCAGCCTGCGATCGATCATCACTGCCATCCACTGCGGCGCTGGCCCTTTGAACTGGCCGCCCACGAGCTACGCGGAGCGTTCACCGAGGCGCTCGATCCCCAACTCGCCGAGCATCACGTTGTCAACACGGTGGCCTATCGGGACGCGATCCGCCGAATCGCCGGCGAACTTCGCTGCGACGCGACGGAAGCGGCCGTCCTCGCGTATCGGAATGGCGCCGACGCGGCCGGCTACGCGAGGCAACTGATGGCGCGCACCTCAACCGCCGTGATGCTCGTCGACAACGGCTTTGCCACCGCCGAGTCCTTCACCCTGCCGGAACAGGAGCAGGCCATCGGCATCAAACAGCGGCAGATCATCAGGCTGGAGACTGTGGCCGAGAACCTCATTCATTACGCCAACGAGCCACGCGAATGGTTGGACGCGGTCCGCGCCGCGCTGCGGGCGGATGTCGGCCGCGGTGCGGTGGGCATCAAAACCATCTGCGCCTACCGGGCGACCCTCAAGCTCCAGCCCGTCGACACCGATGCCCTCGGTGTTGCCTTCAGTGCCATGCGGCAACGCCCGCAGCACGGCCAGCATCCGCGTCTTTCCGGTAGCGCGTTGTGCCATGCCCTGCTCTTCGAGGCGGCGCTCGAATGCCGCCAGCTCGACGTCCCGCTCCAGGTCCATTGCGGCTTCGGCGATCCCGACGAAGACCTCGCCGAAACCTCGCCGCTCGGCCTGCGGCCGTTATTTACCGACCCAACCTATCGCGGCCTTCGTGTCGCGCTGCTTCATTGCTACCCCTACCATCGCGAGGCGGCCTATCTCTGCTCCGTGTTCCCCGATGTCTACATGGACCTGTCGCTGACCATCCCGTTCGCTGGTCTCGATGGCGGCCGCGCCATGCGCGAGGCGCTCGGGCTCTGCCCGACCAGCAAACTGCTCTACGCGAGCGACGCGAGCCGGTATCCCGAGGTCTTCCTGGTTGCTGCCGCGGCCCACCGCGAGGCCCTCGCGGATACGCTGGGCGAGTTGGTCGACCGGCGCATCCTGGACACGACCACGGCGGCCAATGCCGGTGGCCAGGTCCTGGCCGAAAACGCCAAGCGCGTCTACCGCCTCACGGACTGAGCTGTGTCGTCCAGGTCTGTCCGCCATCCGAGGTGTTGATCAATGTGTTGCCAGTGGGCTCACTGCCCATCGCCCAGCCAATGGTCTGGTCGACGAACTGAAGGTCCACGACAGCCTGCGTCGAAGGAATCGTTCCGACCGTCGACCAGTGCTGGCCGCCGTCGGAGGTGTAAAGGATGCTGTTGTTCGCCTTTCCATTGATCGTCCAGCCATGAGTGCGGTCGATGAAGAACACTTCGAAGGTCTGCGGGGGTAGCGAAGGGCCAGGCTGCCAGGACGCCCCGCCGTTGCTGGTCGCGTAGAGCACGCTCTGCGGCGAGCCAGCCGAGGAGTAGTAGGTCAGCACGAAGACGCCCGTTCGAGCATCGGAAAAGCGCAGGCTCACGATGGAGCAGATGCAGTTTCCGCTCAACCCCGCGGGGAGGGCGATCGCAGCGTCGTTCCAGGTCCTTCCGCCGTCGTGCGTGACGTAGAAGAACGGTCCCCCTCCAGCGTTGCATCCGCCCGGCATCCAGCCCGTGGCGTCGTTCAAAAAGACCGGGGCACTCTTGCTGCACCGCAGTGGCAGGTGCCCGGGACTGCCGCTGGTGTCGGCCTCCGAGAGCTTCGTCCAGGTCGCTCCGCCGTCGACGGTGCCATAGAACGCCACGCCCTGGGACCCGGCAGCGGAGCCCAGGTTCATGACGAGCCAGCCATGGGAGCGGTCGACAAAGTCCATTGACGCCGGCCATCCCTGTTGCACGGCCGCTGTCCCGGTTTCCTGCCAGCTCACGCCGCCGTCGACGGTGCGGTAGGTCGCGACCGAGAAGTCCGGCGAGCCCGACCCGGGCTGGAGCGACGAGGCGAGCCAGGCATTGTCGGCATCGAGGAAGTACGTGACCCACGTGCCGGCCCTCGCCGAGGCCGGCGTGACGTCGTCCCAGTGGGCGCCGCCGTCGGATGTCCGAAGAATCCGGTTGGTGCCGGAGCCGGCCGCCCACCCGATGTTGCGGTTGACCATGTGCATCGACGCGGGTGGCAGCAACGGGTACGCCTTGCTGCTGGTGGCGGGCGTCGGACTGATGGTCGGGCTCAGCGTCGGGTTGACACTCGGCGTCGCCACCGGCGTTGGCGTCGGTCCAACCCCGACCGTCTGACGAGCCTGTCGCACCGCGATCCCCAGACCGATCGCGAGCACGAGTACCGCGGCGGCGGCGGCGAGCTGTAGCAACCAGCCAGTCCTCCGCCGCGGGACGCCTCCAACGATGCGCTCCTCCATCCCGGCCGGGGCCGGCGTGCTGGCTCCCCGATGCAGATACGCCTTCAGCCGCGGATCGAATTCGTCGGGCTTACTCATAGCTGAGCTCCTTTCGCAGGCTTGCGAGCGCTCGGGCGAGATGGCTGCGGGCGGTCCCCGGTTGGCACCCGATCAGCTCCGCGCATTCATCGAGCGAGTAGCCGTATTCGTAGTGGAGCGCGATCACCGCGCGCTGCTGCCGCGTGAGCCGGTGGTAACCGCGATCGAGGTCCAGATCGGGGTCCGCGGGTGCCTGCCCCGGGACGTCGATGGCGTCGGCGAGCCACAGGCGTGGGAGCAGGCGCCGCCGTGAACGAATGGCACGGCGAACGCAAATCTGACGCAGCCAGGCGCTCCGCTTCGACGGATCACGGAGGTCTTGCCAGGAACGCCAGGCCAACTCCATCGTTTCCTGGACGGCGTCTTCGGCTTCCTGGACGTCCCGCAGGATCGAGTAGGCGACGGCGAACAGTCGGCCGCTCTCCTCGTGGACGGCGGCCTCGAAGCCAGTCGCATCGCGCAGCGGCTGCTCGTTCGCCATGATCACGAAACCATAGAGTCCACGAGCGGGCGTCTGGTTTACGTCCCACACGACGAGTTCGTTACGAAGAGAGTGAGTCCGCCGGTAAGCCGAGTTCTGTTCCCCGCTTCAGCCGGCGAAGCCGGCGCGTCGTGGGGCGGCAGTCATCCGTCTTCGTCGCCGGTTACCCGACGACTCTAGCGACCTTACCCGAGGACCGGCCGAGCCAGCCGTATCGTCCTCCTATTCGGTCTTGCTCCGGGTGGGGTTTACCGAGCCAGCCGGTCTCCCGGCTGCTGGTGGGCTCTTACCCGCACCATTTCACCTTCGCCGCCGCTTGCGCGACGGCTGTGTATTTTCTGTGGCACTCTCCTTCGGGTCACCCCGACCGGGCGTTACCCGGCACCCTGCTCTGCGGAGCTCGGACTTTCCTCGACGGGACGATCCCGCCGCGACTGCCTGGCGGACTCGGCTGGAATTGTACCCTGATGTTCGGCGGGGATAACCAGCCGGATCAGCCCGGCACTACCAGCGATCAGCGCACCGGAAACAAGGAACGTCAGCGGCAAGCCAAGCTGAATCAGCGGGCCGGAAAGCGCAGACCCGATCGGCTGACCGGTCCAATTGAGGCCCATGGAAACGGCGAAGGCGCGGCCGAACCAGGCGGGATCGGTGCGTCGCTGCCGCATCGAGAACATGCTCACGTCAAACGGCCCGATGGAGAGACCGGCAACCAGCATCGCGCCGATCGCCACCAAAGGGTTCGAGGCCAGCGCCAGCGCGGCAACGCCGGCGGCGGTCGCGAGCGTCGACAGCGACATGACCGTCAACTCCCGCCCGCGGCTATCGAACCGGCCGGCAATCAAGGCGGACGGCACCGTCGCCAGGCCGTAGACGGCCCAGAGTTCGCCGGCCAGCGCGGCGTTGCCGTGGAGACGCTCGAAGACCATCACCGGAATCGCCACGACGAGGATCCCCATGCCCAGGTTCATCAGGCTCATTACAAGAACGATGCCGCGCAACGTGGCATTTCGCCGGACCACGTACACGACGCCCGCCCACGCTTGCGCGAGGACGCGTCCGGATAGCGTCCGAATCGTCGGCTCGGGAAGCCGGATCATCGATAACGCCGCCGCGAGGAAGAGAATCGCCGTCGTCCCGAGCGCCACGCGCGATCCGAACCATGCGGTCAGTGCCCCGGCCAGTGCCGGACCGGCGCCGATGGTCACGGCGTAGGCGATGCTATCCAGGGCATTGGCCCGATCCCAAAGGTGCTTGGGAACGACGAGCGGCAGCAGCGAGCGGGCGCCACTGTTGCTCAGCGAAAAGGTCAACGCGCTGACGGTCACGATCGGCAGCAGCACGGCCGGGTTGAGTCGCCCGGCCAGGTCGAGCGCGACGATGGCGGCCAGCGTCAGCGCGCCGACGAGATAGTCGAGCGTGATCAGGCGGACTCGGCCATGACGGTCGAGTAGCGCGCCAGCCAGCGGGCTGACGGCGATGCCGGGCGCGACCGCCAGGAATACGGTGATCCCGGCGAGCGTCGGCGAGTGAAAGCGTTGCAGGACGAAGATGACCAACGCCAGCTGCATCATCTGACTGGCGGTCCGAGCCAGCAGCACGCTCGCCGCCAGGCGCGGAAATGCCGGAATCCGAAAGAGCGCTGGGTAGGTCGTGCTTTCGACGGGCACGACTCTAGAGCTTACGGCGCGAGAACTTTTTCCATCGTCTTGAACGACACTTTCGCGTACTCCTTCATCGCGTCGGCTCCTAACCTCGCGACGAGGAGTCGGCCGGTCTCGATCACCTTTGGTGATGCTCCCTTGGGGATGGTTAACCCGAGCGTTTTTCCCGCCTGCTCGAGCCAACGCAGAAAGGCATCGCGCGCAAGGATCGACGCGGCGGCCACGGCGACGTCGGCCTCCGCTCGATGCATCTGGATCACGGGAACACCGCTCAGACGGGTGTCGACCAACAAACGGCTTTCGATGTAGCGCTTGTCACCAAATTGATCGCTGAGGATGAACTTGGGTTGGAGCCCGTGACGGATCAGGTCTTCGATCACGCGCGTGTGCGTCCACGCCAGCAACGCGTTGAGGTTTTTCCCCTCGCTGCGCATCTGGTGGTAGAGCTCGTTGTAGCGTTTGGGGGCGAGAACGATCACCGCCCGCTTCGGCTCCTCGACCACGTCCCGAATGTTGCGCGCGAGGACCCGCAATTCGCGATCTCCGACTGTCTTGCTGTCCCGGACACTCAGCGCCCGGAGCAGCTTTGCGACCCGGTCATCGACAAAGACACCGGCCGTCACCAGGGGCCCAAAGAAGTCGCCCTTTCCGGCTTCGTCCGTCCCGATGTGGGGCTCGTGTTCCGGCGGCGCCTCGGCCGGCGCGGAGGCCGTAGGATGTGCCGCCACACGCTTTTTCGCCACCGGTTTTGCCACGGCCTGGACGATGGCCACTGCCTGGTCGAACGCGGGTGCGTGACCGGAGATCACCAGCTTGCCCGATTGGTACATGATCGCCGTCGCCTGACTTGTTCCGTCCGATACCTTCACGCGCCAGGATTCGTAGGGTCCTGGCGGAACCTCGGCCGCAGCATGCTCGCGAAACCGCAACAGCAGGCTGGGCTGATCGGCCTTCGACACGGAATAGGTTGCGGTGGGACGAGCCTCGCGTTGCTCCAACTCAGCCTATTTGGTGGTCGTCGTGGTTGATCGTGCGCGGAAGAGCCGGCCCTCCTGGCTGGTCACGAATTTCATGGCTCCCTGGACCTCCTTCAGGGCCTGTTTCCAGAATCGGTCTGCCGCATAGTAGAGCCCGAGGAGCGCCGCAACCACGATGGCGAGATCGACGCTGCTCCGGCCCTCGCGGACCCAGTAGACGTCACGGAGGTTGAGCCAGAGGGCGAACTCGTCGATCACCAGGGCTGCGCCGACTCCAAAAATGGTTGCGAGCCATGGGTGTAGCCGCTCGGACCACACGGTGATGCCCAGGAAGCCGGACAACAGCAGGATCAGAATGCCCCACACAAAGTGATGGATGTGCAGACCGCCGCTGGTCACAACATTGCCCACCGGGAGCAGGTGATAACGGATACCGAAGGTCAGCGCCCGCAGGAAGACGAAGGTGACGATGAAGGCGACCCACATCCGAAGCGCGGCCTCCCTCCGGTAATCAACGTGCTGCTGGTAGGCGACGACGATCTTCCTACGAAGGTGGAAGCCGCGGAAGATGTTCAGGGACGCGATATTCATGGTCTGTGGCGAAGCTGGCGCAACTTAACTCCGGTATAGGATATTCCGGCAATGGCGGACGTGGTTCGAGTCGCCGCGGCAGACGACCCGGTGCGCCCCTTGTTTTCATCGGGCGGCGAGCTGACGCCTGAAGCGAGGAGCCGCCTGGGTCTCGACCCCGCGGCACTGCGTGATCTCTACCGAAACATGGTGCTGATCCGCCGCGCTGACCAGGAGGCGCTGAACCTGCAGCGCCAGGGCGAGCTGGGCCTCTGGGGTCAATATCTCGGCCAGGAGGCGATCCACGTCGGCGCCGTTACCGCGCTTCGGAGCGAGGACTGGATCTTTCCCAGTTATCGCGAGTTCGGCATGGCAATGATCCGCGGGGTGGACCCGGCCGACATGCTGACACTGTTCCGCGGGCTCTCGCACGGACCGTGGGATCCGCGCACGTATCACTTCGCGCCGCTCGCGATCCCAGTGGCGACCCAGGTTCCCCACGCGGTCGGATTCGCGATGGGCTGCCGCCTGAAGCACACCGACGAGGTAGTGCTCTCGACCTTCGGGGATGGCGCCACCTCGGAGGGTGACTGGCACGAGGCGATGAATTTTGCCGGCGTCTTCAAGTCCCCGGTCGTGTTTCTCTGTCAGAACAACCACTGGGCGATTTCGGTGCCACTGTCGAAGCAGACCGCGGGCTCCATCGTCGACCGCGCCAAAGGTTATGGGTTCCCCGGGATCCGGATCGACGGCAACGACGTCCTGGGGGTCTACGCCGCCGTCCGCGCGGCCGCGTCGCGCGCCCGTCAAGGGGAGGGACCCTACCTGATCGAAGCCGTCACCTACCGAATGGGCGCGCACACGAGTTCCGATGACCCCACCCGTTACCGGCTCGACAGCGACCTGGAGGCCTGGGGGGCCAGGGATCCGATTGTCCGCTACCAGGCGTGGCTCAAGGAGCAGGGGGTCATTGACGACGGACTCATCGCCGCCATGGCGGCGGAGGCGGAGTCGGCGGCCCAGGTGATGCGCACACGGCTCATCAGCCTGCCCGTCCCACCCCCCGGCGAGGCGATCTTCGGCCGCGTCTATTCGAACCCGCCGGCATCGTTCGTCGAGGAGCGCGATGAGTTCGAAGCCTCGCTGGAGGGCAACTGATGGAGGCGGTGACGATGGCGAAAGCCATCAACCTCTCGCTGCGCGAGGCGCTGACCCGCGATGAGAACGTCCTCGTCTTTGGTGAGGACGTCGGAGCGCTGGGCGGGGTCTTTCGGATCACGGACGGCTTGCAGAAGGCATTCGGCGAGGAACGTGTCTTCGACACACCGTTGGCGGAGTCGGCCATCATCGGCGTCGCGGTAGGGCTGGCGCTGCGCGGCTTTCGGCCGGTACCGGAGATCCAGTTCGATGGCTTCATCTATCCGGCGTTCGAGCAGATCGTCAGCCACGTCGCAAAGTACCGAAATCGCTCGGGCATCTCGCTGCCGATCACGATTCGCGTCCCCTTCGGCGGCAACATCGGCGCCGTCGAGCACCATTCCGAGAGTCCGGAAGTCTACTTCGCGCACACCGCCGGGCTGAAGGTTGTCACACCCTCGACGCCTGGCGATGCTTATGCCTTGCTGCAAACCGCGATCGACGACCCGGATCCCGTGGTCTTCTTCGAGCCCAAGGCCCGCTACTACACGAAGGAAGAAATCGACCCAGCTGCTCGTGTTGCGATCGGCAAGGCGCGCGTAGCCCACGAAGGCTCGGGCGTTTCCGTGATCGCGTATGGGCCCACGGTCAGCCTTGCCCTTCAGGCGGCAAAGACGGCGGCGCAGGAACAGATCTCGCTCGAGGTGATCGACCTTCGCAGTCTGTCGCCCCTGGATATGGACACGGTGATGGCCTCGGTGCGCAAGACGCATCGCGCCGTCGTGGTGCACGAGGCGCCCGTCTTCTGCGGCTTCGGCGCCGAAGTCGCCGCGCGCATCAGTCACGATGCCTTCGACCTGCTCGAGGCTCCGGTCGGTCGGGTCGGCGGCATGAATGTCCCCTACCCCCCGGCGCGTTACGAAAAGCTCTACCTGCCCGACGTCGATCGCATCCTGCAGGCCGCGGACGCGGCCCTCGCCTATGGCTGATCAGACCTTCAGACTGCCGGACCTGGGCGAGGGTCTCACCGAGGCTCAACTGGTCGCCTGGCGCGTCGAGGAAGGAGCCACGGTCGAGGTCAACGCGCCGCTCTGCGACGTCGAGACGGCCAAGGCCGTCGTCGTGATCCCATCGCCATTCGCGGGGACGATTCAAAAACTCCATGCTCGACCCGGTGACTCGGTTGCCGTTGGCGAGCCGCTCGTCACCATCGCTGGATCGGATGCCACGCAGGCCGAGGCCACACCCGGAACGCTGGTCGGCTACGGTCCCGGAGCGCCGGAATCGGGCGTTCGGCGAAAAGCCCGAAGCGCGCCTGCCTTCGCCGAGAGCGGCGGCGACGTGCGCGCCGCGCCCTTCGTGCGCCAGCTCGCCAAAGAAAAAGGCGTCGACCTGGCCCAGGTCACGGGTACGGGCCCGGCTGGCCGGATCACGAAAAGCGATGTCGAAGCCGCCGCTTCATCGCCACCTGTGGCCGCGACGGCAGCGGCGACGGTCCCAGCGACCAACGGGGAGCGGCGCATCAGCGTGGTCGGAATCCGCAAGGCGATTGCCCGCCAGATGGTGCGGTCGGTTTCGACGATTCCGCAGTTCACCGAGTTCGCGGTGTTCGACGCCACCAACCTGATGGCAGCCCGTGAGCAACGGAAAGCGAGCGGCCGCCCCATGACCCCTCTTCCCTATTTCATTGCGGCCGTGGCCAAGGCCGTGCGTGCCTATCCGCTGATGAACAGCTCGTGGGACGAGAGCCGCGACGAGATCATCGTGAAGCAGGCGATCAACATCGGGATCGCGGTCAACACCAGCCTGGGGTTGCTGGTGCCCGTCCTTCGCGGCGCCGACAAGCTCGAGCTGGCTGCGATCGCTGAGCAGAGCGCCCAGCTGATCGAGGGCGCCCGCGCCGGGACGCTGCCACCGGGGCAGATGACTGGAGGCACGATCACCGTCACCAACGTTGGCGCCAGTGGCCCGGTCGAAACCGGCACCCCGATCATCAATCCGCCGGAGTGCTGCGTGGTCGCCTTCGGCGCCATCAAACCCCGGCCGATGGTGGTCGATGGCCAGGTCGTGGCCCGCAGCGGCGCCTGGATCTCGATCTCGGTGGATCACCGGATCGTCGATGGCGCGCTGGCGACGGAATTCCTCACGGCGCTCGTCGCGGAGCTGGAAGGCGTTCGTGCCTGACGAAGCGAAGCTGATCTACGACTGGAACACGGTCGATGCCCCGGCCAGGCCGCCGCACCCGGTCGCGATCCACGACGAGACGCTACGCGACGGCATCCAGGGCCCTTCCGTCCGCGACCCCGATATCGAGCACAAGCTGCGCTTCCTGCACCTTGCTGACGAGCTCGGTGTTGGCTCGATCGACCTCGGCCTTCCAGCATCGGGGCCGCGCGCTGCTGCCGACGTGGAACGCCTGGCCGAGGAAATCCGGGACCAGCGTCTGCGCATCCGGCCGCTCTGCGCCGCCCGCACGCTCGAGGGCGATATCCGCCCCGTGGTCGAGATCTCGCAGCGGGTGGGCATCCCGATCGAGGTCGCAGCCTTCATCGGCTCCAGTCCGATTCGCCAGTACGCCGAGGGCTGGACGATCGAGCAGATGGTCGACAACACCCGTAAGGCCGTGCGCTTTGCCCGCCAGCAGCAGCTCCCGGTGCTCTATGTCACGGAAGACACGACCAGGGCCCAGCCCGAAACGCTTCGCCAGCTGTTCGGCACGGCGATCGACGAGGGCGCCGCCCGGGTCGCGGTCTGCGATACCGTCGGCCACTCGACACCGGACGGCGTCCGCGCCGTGGTCTCGTACGTCCGCCGGATGCTGAATGAGATGAAGCCCGACACCGGGCTCGACTGGCACGGGCATAGCGATCGCGGCCTCGGCGTCATCAATGCGATCGATGCCGCGCTGGCCGGCGCCGACCGGATCCATGGCTGCGCGCTCGGCCTCGGCGAGCGGGTCGGCAACACGCACCTCGATCTGCTGCTGGTGAACTTCCGGCTGCTGGGCTGGATCGACACGGATCTGACCAAGCTTCGCGAGATGGGCGACGTGATCGCCGAGGGCACGGGCATGGCGATCCCGGCGAACTATCCGGTGCTCGGACGGGACGCTTTTCGGACGGCCACCGGCGTGCACGCCGCCGCCGTCATCAAAGCCAAGCGCAAGGGCGACGAGTGGCTCGCCAACCGCGTCTACTCCGGCGTGCCGGCCGACCTCTTCGGCTGCGAGCAGGTGATCGACATCGGGCCGATGAGCGGCGAGTCGAATGTCGTCTACTGGCTCGAGGAGCGGGGCATCGACCCACGACCCGAACTGGTCCGGGCCATCGTCGAGCAAGCCAAGCGAGGCAATCGGCTGCTAGACGAGGCCGAGATTTACGCGGTCGTCAACCAGCGCGCGACGAAAACAGGATCCTGAGGCTTAGGTCGTCTAGGTGGCCTTTGGCGGGGCAGTGCGCTCCGCCAGCTTGGCAAGATTCACCATCACGATCACGGCGATGATGGTGATGATGATGGCGTAGATAAACAGCGAAACAATCTGGGCCCCGGTGCCAAAAATCTGCTTGACCAACGCCGTGATCGCGCCGTTCCAGGCCAGCGCCGCCACCACTCCGAACGCCGCCGACGCCAGGGAAATCATGGTCTGCAAGTACGCCGCACGGTTCGACACGTAAGCCTCCTATTAGTCCGAAATTTCGTCCGTTGTCTAAATTGTGGACGAGCATATCCCCAAAACCCAAATTTTCAGAGGGTTCCTCAACTTCTCACGGAGTGGCGGGGCTCACCGGGAAATGCTCCGACCGCGACACGACTCGCCGGGATCCCAGCGCCGTCGCTAAATTTGCCGAAACAGCGCCGGTTTTTGCTTGACAGAACCCACCTTCGATGCTAAGTGTCGTGGACCGATCTTTCGGCGATCGCACGAAGGAGGCAGATTGTTCAGGGGGGACATCGGTGAGTGACGCGGGCCTCGCGCGGCTCCGACTCGAGGCCGCGTGGCCACGACCCCTTCGGCAGCAAATCATCGTGCCCTTTTTGCTCTTACTCGTTCTCGTCGCCGTGGTGGGCGTCGCGGCACTGACCTACCAGGCAACCGGGGCCGGCCTCTCCGGCCTCGACCAGAGCCTCGTCCGGGACAGCGTGCAGGCCAACGATGCCCTCGCCGCGCTGGAGACCGGCCGGCTCAATGATCTCCGAACGCTGGCCACTACCCCAACCCTGGCGACAGCCGTGGCGCAGCGCAACGACACGGCGCTCTCGGCATTGTTCGCTTCCGACATCAAGACCGCGCGCGAGGCCCACGTCGTGATCCGTCTCCTGGACGGCCAGGGCCGCCGGCTTCTGTCCGTTCCCCCGGATCGTGGACGGGCGGCCTATGGTGATGTACCTGCCGTCAGACGTGCGTTGACCGGAGCGAGTGACCCGCAGGGCGACAAGTACCTTGCCGTCGTCGCCGAGAACTCGGGGGAGGTCGTGTATTGGGCCGCACCGATCAGAGACGTCACGAACCAGGTGACTGGCGCCGTGCTCCTGGGCGAATCGGTCCGCGACCTCGCGGCGGAAATCGGCAAGGGGCAAACCGGCAGGCTGTTCTTCTACGGCCCCACAGGGCGTCCTCTCGATTTGTCGGCCGCCGGGCTTTCGTCACTGAACCCTGACGTCAGGCAGGCAGTCAGCCCCGATCACCTGATGCGGGTGAGCGCCAGCGCCAACGGCCACGCCTATGCCGTGGCGGTGGGCGACTGGACGATGCGCGGTGAGCGTCTCGGATATCTCGGTGTCGGGGTGCCGGCCGATGGTGTCGTCGACAACGTCTTCAGGCTGCGGGTTGTCCTGCTATTTATGGTTGCCGGAACCGCGCTCCTGGTGTTGGTGGTCGGGGGGCTGCTGGCACGGCGCATCACCCGACCCTTGGAGCAGCTCGTCAGCTCGATCGTGGCCGCCGGGGACCAGCGAGCCCCGACCGGTCCCGCCGATGAGATCGGCTACCTGGCCTCCTCGTTCAATCACATGACGGCCAGCCTCGAGGAGAAGACGAAAGCGCTCGAGGCGACCTCGTTCGCCAGCGTCGAGGCGCTGGCCCGGGCGATCGACGCGCGCGATCCGTATACCTACGGGCACTCGGCTCGAGTCGCGAGGTTGAGCTTCGCGATTGCAAGGGAGATGGGGCTGCAACCCGACGAGCTCGGTACGCTGGGCCGGGCCGCGCTGCTGCACGACATCGGAAAGATCGGCGTCGCAGACCGGGTCCTGCGTAAGCCGGGGCCCCTCAACAAGCGAGACCTGATCGCGATGCGCGCGCATCCCGTCATCGGCTACGAGATGCTCAAAGGCCTGCGCTTTCTGGAGTCGAGCCTCGGTGGCATCCGTCATCACCACGAGCACTGGGACGGGAGCGGCTACCCCGATGGGCTCAGTGGGGCCGACATCCCGCATGAGGTCCGGATCCTGACGGTCGCCGACGCACTCGACGCGCTTACCTCGGACCGCCCCTATCGCAACGCAATGAGCTTTTCGGCAGCGGTTGCCACCATCGAAGCCGAAGCCGGGACCCAGTTCGACCCGGCCGTGGTCCGCGCCGTGCGCTCACACAGCGCGGCGATTGCTGCGCTCCTGACTGTGATGGGCAAGTCCCGCACCATGCCGTCCGACGTACTCAAGGAGCCGGCGATATGACCCGTCTGTTCTCGAGGCGGCAGATTCTTGGCACCGTCGTGATGGTCGCGGCGCTGACCTGGGCCAGCGGCACGGTCGCGTCCTCCCTGCCGCAAACGGCGCGCCTGCATGCCCACGTGCAGTCCGCTCGCGTGGTCGACTACGCCACCGAGGTGGTCGTGCCGGGATCGCGCTTCGCCACGCGGCCGACCTACGACCAGTAAGACAGGAGCTTACCGCTTGCTGGGACGATGCGAGTAGTCGATTCCAAAGCCTCCAACCGTGTGAGGCCTAAGTAACCGGACACGATTCCTGCTAGATCATGGGTTACTCGAGAGTGCCAACCTTCTCTAGGGACACGTGTCGGTCCCCATCGTTACTGAGCGAAACCGCGAAATCAGTTCCAACAGGAGCACAACCGCACCGATAACCAGGGTGATCCGCTGCCGTAGAGCCTGACTGTGCGAAGCCTTTTTCCACGACGAGCCTTTAGCACACCTGCCGCCATAAGCATCGCGAGCATGGGGAGGATCAGCAGCGCGACGACGAAGCCAACGACGTAGCCAAACGTCATGGGCAGCGGTTAGGACAATGACAAGTATATTGGCGCCGGCGACCTAAGGATTGCCAACCGAGACCGACCAGTTACCATCGGAATCCACGCCAAGCCAATAGGTGCCGCCGTCTAGATTCGATATGGTCGACCCGTTGTACTTGCCAATCTCGTTGATCGGGATGTCTTTCTCGCTTCCGTCGTCCCCGAGAATCGTGACAACGAAGTTGCTATTGCCGCTGTTTTGGGCAGCCAACCGAACGCTCCCGGACGAAGAGAACGGCCCCACAACTTGCTGTCCTTGGCCGGTGTAAGTCTGAGGTAGATGCCCACCTGGCGTGTGCCGAGGCTGCGAAACTGTAACAGTCCACGCTGCGTCTGCGTCAATCTTGAGAATGTATCGCCCTGCATCGAGGCCTTCTGCCACAGAGCCTGTGTAGGCTCCGATTACGTTGACAGGGATATCGATCTGCTTCCCATTGCTGTCATCGACCTCTACAACAAAGTTACCATTGCACCCGCAATGCGATTTGAACAGTGTGAGACCGCCTACGACCGGAAACGATTGCGTAGCGGTTTGCCCGCTGCCGCTTAATGCGATGTCGGCAATTGGGGTGGGCGTTGGCTTGGGTGTTGCTGGAACTTTTGTTGTAGCGGTTGTGGCGGCACTAGACTGCTGACTACTACTGTTCGCCGCTTGGCCGCTGCTGGAGCCAGAGCAACTATCGGCCATGAGCCCGATACTGAGCACGGCGACGAGCACACAAAACCTTGCTCTCACCAGAAATCCCCCTCTCTAAATGCGTAGTTCCCCGCGTAGAAATTTAGCGCACAGTTAGCGACGAAGTCAATCGTGGCGCGCTCGGAGACCATCGCCAGTGTGTCTCGGTTACGGATCTGTTATCGAGGTGCCTCGCCAAGGGTCGGTTGAGCTAGATTGAGACATCGAACTGCTCTGGATCCCACTTGATCCCGAGCGACGACGGCCCGGCCATGTAACCGAGCAGCGCCGATGACGCGACGACAGCTGGGCTCGCCAGGTAGCCGAGGCCACCGACGCCCATGCGGTTCTGCCAGTTGCGATTGAAGGACGTGATCGCGATCTCGCCTTTCTTGAGCGAGTCAGGACCCTGACCGAAGCACGGCCCGCACCACGACTCGCGGATTTCCCCGCCAACGGATCGCAGCACCGATGCGATCGACTCGCCGCCTAGACGGGGTTCTGGGTTTTCGATGTCGCGCTTGACACCGCCCGATCCGGGGAAGATGACGAACTCCTTCGGCGCCTTCTCGAAGCCGTGCTCGCGGCCGGAGCGGATCACGAGCGCCGCTTCGAGCAGGTCGTCATAGCCGCCGTTGGTGCACGATCCGATAAAAGCCTTATCGAACGTCAGCTTCTCGAGCGCGACCTCGTCGGCGGGAAATGCGTTCCCCGGAGCGAAGGGCTTGGCGATGAAGGGGACGAGCTCCGAGAGCTCCAGCGTCTCGTCGATGTCCCAGGCCACGTCGGCGCCGGGCCCAAACGATGGATAGGGCAGATCGCTGATGCCCTTGCGCCGATACCAGTCGAGCGTGACCTCGTCCGGGGCGAAGATGCCGTTCTGGGCCTCGGCTTCGGCCATCATGTTCGCCACCGTGTTTCGATACGGGATGGGCAATTGCCGATCGGCATCGACGAACTCGACGCTCATGCCCTGCGCCTGCGCTTTGCCCCAGCGTCGCAGCAGGGCGAGCACGACGTCCTTGCCGCTGACCCATGGCCGCAGCTTTCCGGTGAACACCACCCGCCGGCGCTTTGCCGGCGTGAAGTAGATGTAGCCGGTCGACCAACCGAAGCCCAGCTGGGTGCTGCCCACCCCGGTTCCAACCGCGCCGTACGCGCCATACGCCCGGCTGTGGGAATCGGCGCCCGGAATGAAGGCGCCCGGGACGACCAGACCCTGCTCGGGGAAATAGAAGTGAAAGATGCCGTCGCCGGGTGTCGCGTAGTACGGCTTGCCGATGCCGTGCAACTCCGCGAACTCCCGCCCGATCGACGTCTGCTTGTCGTCGGCGTTGCGGCCCGAGAAAACGAAATGATCATTGGCGATCGCCGCCTGCCGCGGAAAGATGCGGTCGCCGCCCGTGATCTGGTTGAAGGTGTGAATCGAAAATGGCGCCGTCCCATCGGAGGCCGGCAGCAGGTCACACCAGACCCGCAGGGTGCTGCCCGGCCGCACCTGCGCACGCTTGTCGACGCGATGCGCCCAGACGATCTGCTCCGTGCTGGTCAGGTCTCGTGCGGTCGTCGCGTCAGGCCATTCGACCCGAGGTGGCTGCGCTGTGGCTTCTGAGAACTCGCGGCGGCCGACTTTGATGATGCCGCCCGAGCGGCGAATCTCGTCTTCCATCGGCGTCAGCGGCACCGGGTCGTAGCTCTTGCCGCGGGTCTCGTTCGTCAGTCGCCGGGTGGATGGATCGAACGTCATCACATCGCCTTCCTGCGCATCTTCCGAGGCGGCCCGGCTCTGGACCACGTGTAGGCCAAGGTTCAGCGCGTTGCGGCGAAAAATATCGCCCACCCCGTCGCCGCACACGATCACGAGCTCGAGACCGACCTCCTCGGCGACCGCCTTGAGACCAGCAGGACTCATTTCACGCGACGAGCCGATCCCGAAACGCTCCCCGGCAATCACGAAGGTCTCGCCGCGATGTACCCGCTGCCGAAAGTCGGGCATCAAATAACGGAAGGCGCCGAGCCTCCATCGCTCGTCGAGGCGGTCCAGGCTCTCCGACACACAGTCATCCGCAGGCGTGATCTGGTCGGTGTCGATGGCGTCCAGCTTCTTCCCCGGAATTTTCGGATCCCAGAAGATCAGGGTCCGCCCCCGTACGACTTGATCGCCCTGGACAGATGTCGCGACCGGAGAGACGGCCGGCCTTGCGGGCGGCGCGGCACCCGACTTCTCACGCGCAGGCTGGATCGTGTTCACGAGGCGCGCGATGATTCAACCCTCTCGAGTCGCTCGAGCACGGCATCGGCGGCCGTCGTTGTGCTGAGGGTCCCCCCGAGATCCTTCGTCGTCCGACGGTCGCGCGCCGCGGACATCACGGCCGCTTCGATCTGCAGCGCGCCCGCGGCGTCGCCCAGGTGTCTGAGCATCATCGCCCCGGCCAGGATCGCACCGACCGGGTTGGCGATGCTTTTGCCGGCGTGCTTGGGCGCGGATCCATGTACCGGCTCGAACAGGCCCCGGCCGTTGTCCGGATTGATGTTCGCCGACGGTGCCTGGCCAAGGCCACCGACCAGCTCCGACGCGAGGTCGCTCAGGATGTCGCCAAACATGTTGGTGGTCACGACGACGTCGAACCGTCCCGGATCCTTGACCAGTTGCATCGCCGCCGCATCGACGAAGAGGTGGTCCGCTTCGATGTCGGACACGGCCTGCCGCTCTAAGGCGAAGACGCGCTGCCAGAGATCGTGTGCGTGATAGAGCGCGTTGCTCTTGTCGACCATGGTGACGCGCCCTCGGTGGCCCGCCAGCCGGCGCTGCTGCGCCAGCCCAAAAGCGTAGCGAACGATCCGCTGGACGCCCTTGCGCGTGTTGACGTCCTCCTGGATCGCGATCTCGTCGGGGGTCCCTCGCTTGAACTGGCCACCGATGCCGACATACGCGCCTTCGGTGTTTTCGCGGACCACGACCAGGTCGATCGAGGTGGCATCGCGCAGTGGCGTCAGGCCGGGCGCCAGCAGCCGCGACGGTCGGAGGTTGACCCAGAGGTCCAGCTCGAACCGCAGGCGGAGCAGGAGCTGGGCGGCGTACTGCGGGTTTTGGATGCGAGGATCGCCCACGGCGCCCAGGTAGATGGCGTCGACCTGCTCGAGCTCGCGGAAGACCGAGTCGGGGATGATCTCCCCCGTTCGCAGGTAGCGCTCGGCGCCAAGGTCATAACTGACGAAATCCAGGCCGGTGCCGGTGCCGGCCGTGACCGCTTGCAGGACCCGAATTCCCTGGGCGATGACCTCGGGGCCAATGCCATCGCCCGGGATGACGGCGATCCGAAACGGCATCGACTACAGCATAATCGGCCTTTGATTTCGAAAGGTTTTCGCCTCCTCGGGCGATACCACTACATAGTGCTGACGGAAGAGCGGGCTCTGAATCAGGCGCTGGGCAAGATGCGCCGCCTGCGCCGGGTCCGCCGCCTCTCGCGCCTGACCTACTGGGCGGCCTGGGGATTCGTGGGGGTCGTGTGCCTGCTGTTGCTCGCCGGCGGTGTCGCCGGCCTGGCCTCCGGCTAGGCGCCCCCACCCTGCCCTCCCCCAGAGGGGGAGGGATTCGCAGGCGCCTTCGATGTCTCGACGAGCCGGCTGAGCGCCTGTTTGGCGCGGCCGCTGTTCAGTGACTCGCGGGCGACGGCCACGGCCTGGGGCCATTGCTCCGCCTTGCCGGCCGCCAGGACGGCGGCGGCCGCGTTCAGCACTACAACGTCTGCGCGGGGCCCGGGTTCCCCGCCCAGCACCTGCCGCAGGAGGGCCGCGTTCTCGGCCGGCGTGCCGCCCCGCAGATCTTCCGGTCGGGAGCGGCCAAGCCCCAGGTCTTTGGGGTCGAGCTCGTACTCGGTGACCGTCCCCGCCTTGAGCTCGAAGACGCGCGAGGGTCCGGTGGTCGTGAGCTCATCGAGCCCGTCCTCGCCGTAGAACACCAGCGCCCGCTCGTGGCCGAGGTCCTGGAGCACGCGGATCATCAGGGGCGCCAGCGCCGGCGCCCCGACGCCCAGCGCCTGCCGCCGCACCCGCCCCGGGTTGGCGAGCGGCCCAAGCACGTTGAAGACCGTCCGAACGCCGAGCTCGCGGCGCGCCGGGCCCGCGTGGCGCATCGCCGGATGAAAGCTGGGAGCAAAACAGAAGCCGATGCCGGCCGCGTCGATGCAGCGCCGCACGCCCTCGGCCCCGAGCGTGATGTCGACGCCGAGGGCTTCCAGGACGTCTGCGCTGCCGCAGCGACTGGAAGCGGCGCGGTTGCCGTGCTTGGCGACCGGAATGCCGGCGCCCGCCGCGACCAGTGCCGCCGCGGTGGAGATATTGAACGTCCCCGCGCGATCGCCGCCGGTGCCGCAGGTATCGATCGTCCCGCCCGGGACCTCGAGCGGCGTCGCATGCGCCCGCATCGACTCCACGAATCCGGTCATCTCTTCGACGGTTTCGCCTTTGGCCCGCAGCGCGATCAAGAGTCCCGCGATCTGCGCCGTCGTCGCCTCGCCCGCCATCACCTGGTCCATCACGTTGCGCGCCTGTTCGCGGGTGAGCGCACTCCCCTGGAGCAGCTGCTCGATCGCCTCGCTCGGCGTCACGGCCGTGGGTACTGGTAGGCCGCGGGCGTCGCCATCACCAGCAGCGCCAGCAGCATCTGGTAGCAGGTCTGGTAGTCGGTGGAGCGATATCGGACGGTCCGCCCGCCGGCGCGCTGGACGTCGGGAATTTGCACGCAGAGATCCGCCATTCCGGCGTTCATCCAATCGATCTCGAGTGTGAACGGCCCCTTGGGCCGGTAGAGCGGCCGTTTGGCGCGGGAGCGATACGCCCGAAAGGCGCCCTCCTCGATCCGCCGGCAGGCCTCGACCGGATGCAGCGACCGGGCCGCCTGGCGTCCCAGCGCCTGCTTGACGACCACGCCCTCGATCCCAGGAAGTTCCGCGGCGGCCTCGTCGATCGTGGCCTGGTCGCCCGTCACCAGGGCGGTCCGGACACCGAAGCTGCCGGCCAGCGCGGCATTCAGCGTCGCCTCGCTCTGCTCGCGGTCGTTGATCCGCAGGGCGTAGATCGTCCGGCCCCCATAGGTGTGATCCATGATGGCGCGCTCGCTTCCGACGGAGGCGTGATAGCCGACGAAGAAGGCGACTTCGAGGGTCGGGTCGAGGCCGGCTCCCATCGAGAACGGCTTATCCGCCCCGCTGATCACCTCGACGCCGTCGTCGAGCTCGTCCAACACGAAGTTGCGCATGTCGGCGTGCGAGTCGTTGACGACAAACCGTGTCGCCCCCGCCCGGCGCGCGCCGGCCACCGCGGCGTTCGTTTCGGCCGTCATCAGCCGGCAGGAGCGCTCGTATTCCGGCATCCCCCGCATGACCTGCTGCAGGTGGACGATGCCGGCCATTCCCTCCATGTCGACGGAGATGAAGACGCCGTTGCGTTCGGGCGAGCGAGGGCGCCGGGTGGTGGCCAAAGTCCCCCAATTCTAGGCAGGCTCCGCCGAGGCCTCGGCGCGGTAAGGGCTCAGGGAGCCGGACCGGCCCTCGACGGCAAACGTTTGGGGCTGGGCGCGCATTTGCGCCCGGAGGTGAGGAAGTGGGGTCCTGGTTCCGGGGGGCTTGGAACAAGAACCCCACCGGAAAGTATAGGGAACGAGCCCCTGGTTTTCCACCGGCTCTTGACCCGCTCTCCGAGCCTGAGCTGAATTCAGTACCGGGCCACCCTTCGTAAACCGTCCGCCACTTTCTCGGTGTTGAGCATGAACGCGTGTTCGAGGCTGGGGCTGAACGGCATCGCCGGCACGTCCGGGCTGGCAATCCGGCTCACAGGGGCGTCGAGACTGGCGAAGCAGCGCTCAGCGAGCTCAGCAGCGACCTCGGCCCCGAAGCCGCCCGTTCGGTTCGCCTCGTAGATCACGGCAACACGCCCGGTCTTTTCGATCGAGCGGACACAGGTTTGTGTGTCCCACGGGCGCAAGGTTCGCAGGTCGATGACCTCGACCTCGATGTCGTCCTGGCTCAAGCGGGCCGCGGCCTGCACCGTGACGGCCCGCATGTAGCCGTAGGTCACGGCGGTCAGGTCAACGCCTTCCCGCACCACCGTCGCCGACCCCAATGCTCGGATGGCCGCGTCGCCGTCCGCCACATCCTGGCGCTCGGCGCGGTACAGCTTCTTCGGCTCGAGGAAGATCACCGGGTCCGGATCACGGATCGCGGCCTTCAGCAGGCCCTTGGCATCGGCTGGCGTCGACGGCAGCACGACCTTGAGACCGGGGACATGACAGTAAAACGCTTCGGGTGATTGCGAGTGGTAGAGCGCGCCACGAACACCGCCGCCGGTCGGCGCGCGGATCACCAACGGACATGAAAAGTCGCCGTTCGACCGGTACCGCACCTTGGCGATCTCGTTGACGATCTGGTTGAAGGCCGGGTAGCTGTAGTCGGCGAATTGCATCTCCGCTACCGGCAGAAAGCCCTCGAGCGCCAGGCCCTGAGCCACGGCGGCGATGCTGGACTCGGCCAGCGGCATATCGAGCACGCGCTGGGCGCCGAACCGCTTCTGTAGGCCTTCCGTCGCCTTGAACACTCCGCCCTTGAGGCCGACGTCCTGGCCAAGCACGCAGACACGGTCGTCGCGCTCCATTTCTTCGTAAAGCGCGTCGCGCACCGCCTGCACCAGGGTGCGATCAGGCATCGGCATACACATGGCGGCCGAGCGAGGCGGGGTCGGGATCCGGGGCCGCTTCGGCTGCGTCGGTGGCGCGCTCGACCTCGCGATCGACCTCGGCGCGCAGCGTCGCGTCATCGTCGGCGTTGAGCCAGCCGCGTTCGATCAACGCCTCGCGCATCCGCGGGATTGGGTCGCGGGCTGCCTCGGCGGCCAGCTCGGCGGGGTCACGGTACGCACGCTGGTCGTCGTCCGTCGAATGTGACTGCAAGCGCAACACCTCGGCCTCGATCAGGCTCGGCCCCTCCCCGGCTCGTGCGCGCCGGGCCGCCGCTTCCACCACTCGGTGCACAGCGAAAAAATCATCCCCACGGACCCGGATGCCTGGAATGCCATACGCCGCGGCGCGCTCCGCGACGCCGGGGCCGGCTACCTGGAGCCGTTGCGGCACGGAGATCGCCCAGTGGTTGTTCTCGCAGAAGAAAATCACCGGGCAGCGGTGCAGGGCGGCGAAGTTCAGACCTTCGTGAAAGTCGCCCTGGCTGGTCGCTCCCTCACCAAAGCTGACGTAGCAGAGTGCCCCCTCCCCTTTCCATTTCAGCGCTAGACCGATGCCGGCCGCTTTGGGAATTTGCGGGCCGACGGTGCTCGAACCAACCACGACGCCGCGCCGGCGACTCCCGAAATTCCCCGGCGTCTGGCGCCCACCACTCGAGGGGTCGGCCGCCCGGGCGAACGCCGCGAGCATGAGCTCCTCCGGAGTAAAGCCGCACGCGAGCGCGGCCGCGAAGTTTCGGTAATAAAGGCAGAAGCGGTCCCGGCCCGGTTCGAGCGCCGTGATTGCCGCCACCTGCGCCACCTCGTGGCCACGGGGCGAAATGATGAACGCCAATTTTCCTGCGCGGTTCAGGACGAAGCGCCGGTCGTCGAGCGCGCGGGCCTGCAGCACCGTGCGATAGGCGTCGAGGACCCTTTCCCGGGTGAGGGGTGCCGCGTCGGTAGACAACCGACCAACTCTACCGGGCGGCTACGTCATGCATGGGACCGGACGACGCCGATGCCGAGGCCGTCGCCGACCGGAACGATCGTCGCATCGAGCCGCTCGTGGCGTAGAAAGTGCGCGTTGAAGGCGCGCAAGGCGTCCGTATCGTCGTCGTGCACGCCGGCGGCGATCCGGCCGCTCCACAGCACGTTGTCGACGGTGATCATGCCGCCCGGCGCCATCTTCGGCAGCAGCGCATCGAGGTACGCGACGTACTCGGTTTTGATGGCGTCGATGAAGGCGAAGTCGATGCCAGGAGCCAGCCGCGGCAGCACCCGCAAGGCCGGCTCGTTGATGACGCGGACGCGGTCCGTGACACCCGCGCGCAGCCAGTAGCGTCGCGCGCGGTCGGTTCGCGACCGGTCGGGGTCGATGGTGTCGATCCGTCCGCCGGCGGGGAGGGCGCTCGCCATCCACAGCGTCGAGAACCCGATCGCCGTGCCGATTTCCACGACGCGCTTTGGCGCCAGCGCCGTCACCAGGACGCGCAACAGCCGGCCGGAGGCGGGGTTGACAATCGGCACGCCCTCTTCCCGGCCGGTCTTGAGCATCTCCTCGAGCACGGGACCCAGCGGGGCATGCACCCCCTCGAGGTAGTGCAGGTCGACGTCAGTGACCTGCATGCGCCGCCTGCCGCACCGGAAAGTGGTTCAAGGGGCCATGCCCATGCCCAAGCCCGGGCGCCTGGGCCAGGGCGCTCGACAGATAGTCGCGGGCCTCACCGACAGCCGTGGCCAGGTCTTCCCCACGTCCCAGCCCGGCGGCAATGGCAGATGAAAACGTGCAGCCTGTGCCGTGCGTGCTCATGGTCGCGATCCGCGCGGCGCGAAACTCGTGGACGCCGTCGTCGTCAACAAGCAGGTCGACGATCGGGTCGTCATCCGAGTGACCGCCTTTGACCACCACCGCATGGGCTCCAAGCCTAATGATGGCGCGTCCGGCCGCCACCCGGTCGGCACGAGTCCGGATCGTGATCCCCGCCAGGACCTCGGCTTCGGGGATGTTGGGCGTCACGACGTCCGCCAGTGGCAGGAGCGCGCGTCGAAGCGTCTCGACCGCGTCTTCACGCAGCAGGCGATCGCCGCTCTTGGCGATCATCACCGGGTCCACGACGAGCGGGCGCAACGCGTGACGCTGAAGGCCGGCGACGACGATGTCGATGATCGCCGCGCTCGACAGCATGCCGGTCTTCAGCGCCGCGATGGAGAAATCCTCGGCCACCGCGTCGAGCTGGGACGCGATCACATCGGGATCGATTTCCTGGACCGCGCGGACGCCGACCGTGTTCTGTGCCGTGATCGCAGTGACGACGCTGACGCCATAGACGCCCAACGCAGCGAAGGTTTTGAGATCCGCCTGGATGCCGGCGCCCGCGCCCGAGTCGGATCCCGCGATCGTGAGCACGACCGGCTGGCTCATCGCCGCCCCAACAGCAAGTACGCGACGCCGCCCACGATGGCCCCGACATAGCCGGAGATATCCGCGTTGTGTAGCACGTTGACTGCCAGCGGGCTCTGCCACAGCGACGAATCGACGAACGGAATGGCCACCGCCAACCCGATCAGCCAGGCGAGCACCGCCCGGCCACGAAACGTCATGAGCCGCCCGGGACGACGCTGAAAGACAAACATGTCGACCAGGACGACGGCGGCCCACGACGGGACCCACACGTAGGTAATCAGCAGAAAGTTCGTGTACTGGTCCTTGAAGTTCGAGATGAACATCGCGATGTACGCCAGCACGCCGCCGGTCACGCCGCAGGCGAGGGCCGCGGTCCAACGCCGAACCCGTAGGTTGAGGGCCAATGCCGACAGCGACGCGGTGTAGACATCCAGGTAATTCGCCCAGATCTCGCCGACGGCGATAAACAGCAAGAACGGCACGACGATCGCGATCGGCGCATTGGCCGAGATCAACGCCAGCAAGTTGCCGCCCGCGCTGGGATCGATCGTGGCCAGCATGACGCCCAGGGCGCCGAAGGCAAACATCGAGATCGCGGTTCCCGCCCCGATCCAGCCGGCCACGGAACGAGCTGGCGCCAGGTAGCGCGAGTAGTCCGAGGCAAAGCTGAACCACGATGCGACCAACGCGAAGATGACGCTCGTGCCCAGCACCAAGGCCGCCAGGTGGTCGCCGCCGCTGACCGTAGGCTGCAAACTCCAGTTGACCTTGGGCAGCAGGGCCAGGCCGAGGACGGCGCAGAAGATCACAAAGACGACCGCGCCATATTTCTCGAAGACCGCGATCGTCTGGTGGCCGTAGACCGCGACCAGAACGGAGAGCAGGACGACAACCAGGAGGGCGAGGGCATTCAGCAGGTTGCCCGGCGGCAGGCCAGCGAGACGGGCCAGTTGCACGATCGCTTGGGCCGCGACCACGCAGTCGACGGCGAACCATCCGACCGCGAGGAAGAGGGTGAAGAACGCGCCTGGATAGGCGCCACGAATTCCGAATGTCTGGCGGGACGCGACCACCTGCGTCGTCCCGAAACGTGGCCCGGCGACGCTCAGCAAGCCGTGGAGGCTCGCGGCCAGCACCGAGCCGACCGCGACCGCGAGGATCGCCTCGAAGACGCCCAACCCGAACGTTATCAGCAATGCGCCGGTGATCAGCGAGACGAAGTTGGCAAAGGCGGCGACCCAGAGCCAGGCGACATCGCGCGGCGATCCCTTGCGCTCGCTTGCGGGAATCGGCTCGATGCCACGCGTCTCGACCTTGAGAAATTCGTCGGTCGGAGCCTCACGCTCAACCATGTTTCCCTCCGCTGGCATTACCCAGATCAGGTTCCAAGGGTTGGCGGAGCGTTCCACCTCTCAGCGTTCCAAACGCACCCCGTCGATCGAGTATAGGCGCGCTACCAGTACCGCTCTTCTTTCCACGGGTCGGCGGCGTTGTTGTAGCCGTTGCGTTCCCAGAAGCCAAGTCGATCGTGCTCGACCCACTCCAGCCCTTCCAGCCACTTGGCACTCTTCCAGGCGTAGCGCTTGGGGACGACCAGCCGCAGCGGCCCGCCGTGATCGGGCGTGAGCTCGGCGCCATCGTGCCGGTAAGCGATCAAGACATCGTCATCCGCCAGGATGTCGACCGACAGGCTCGTCGTGTAGTCGGCGTCGCAGTGCGCGATCACGTAGGCGGCATTGCTGCGTGGCTTGACCAGCGCCACGAGATCTTTGAACGCGACGCCTTCCCAGGCGTTGTCCAGCCGACTCCAGGTGGTCACGCAATGCATATCGGCTGTCATCGCCGTTGCCGGGAGTTTGCGGACGTCGTCCCAGGTGAGGGTGGCCGGTGCGTCGACTTCGCCGTAGAGGCGCAGCCGCCACTTCGCCATGTCATAGCGCGGCGTGCTGCCATACGAGAGGACCGGCCACTTCAGCGTGAGCACCTGGCCGGGCGGCAATCGATGCGGGTCTTTCACCACGCGCGGATCCTGCTCGCGATCACGCCGAAAGAGCATCAGTCTTCGCCCTGCGGCCGCTTGAGCTCTTTACGAAACTGGTCGAAGGCGTCGACGACCACATCGCTGACGCCATAGACGCTCAGGACTCGTTCGAGCGCGCCCTGCACCTCGGCTTCGGGCAGCAGATCGGTCTGCACCTCGTACCAGGGCACCTCGGTGCCTGCGGGAGTCTTCCATGTTCCGTTTTCGTAGCTCACCGGGATGAAGCCGTGCCGATCGTCCGGTTCGGATGCCGTCACTTGCCTAATCTATATCGGCCCGCATGCTCCTGCTCGACGCCGTTCCGATCACCAGCTGCCACGAATGTGTGGCGACGCTGACCCTGCCGCTCGCGCTGTTTCTGATCCTGGCCGAGACCACGGTTGGCGGCGTTGCCACGGTCGCGTATCTACGGCTGGCCGGCGGACTGACACCCGGCTTTTTGAAATTCATCGCAGTGACCTACGCCATTCTCGGGGCGCTCGCCTTCCTGGTCGTACTCGCTGCACCGCCCGGCTCGTACCGGCATCTGCTGGCGATCAATCAGCCGGCTGCCAATGCGCTGGTGTTCTTGCAAGCCGTTTTCGTCCTGTCGTTGATCGTCAACGCCGTCGTGAGCTGGCGGGGCAGCGGCCCTTCGCGCGCAATCGCGGTCGTGACGCTCCTGGCCGCAGTGCTTGTGCTGGTCGGGATCTCGGCCGCGCTCTGGCCGATGGCTGGATCGCCGCTGAACGCCGCCGGCATCGCCGTGATGGTCGCGCTCTCGGCCTCGGTCCTGGGGGCGGCCACGACCGGCATGCTGCTCGGGCACTGGTACCTCGTCACTCCGGCGTTGACGAATCGTCCGCTCTTGCGGGCGATCGGCGTGCTGCTGATCAGCCTGGTGCTGCAGGCCGTCGTCGTGCCCCTGACGCTCGGTGGCGTCGGCCGCGGCTCAGGCTCCTTGGGTCAGGCGCTGGGCCTGAGTCCCGTGCTCTCGGTGCTCTGGCTGCTCGGCTCGGTGATCCTGCCGTTGGTGGCGGCCGGCCTGGCGTTCGCGACCTGCCGCTTGCGGTCGTTCATGTCGACGACCGGCCTCCTCTACCTGGCGATGATCGTCATCCTCCCAGGGCAGCTCCTCGGTCAGCTGCTTTTCTTCGTGGCCGGTTCCGCCTGATAGCCCGACTGCCACCTTGGCGATAGCCCGTGAGCACCGTTTCTCGGGCCCCCGAAGGCTTGGTTTGGCGGCTCGTCTCGGCCTAGAATCCCCCGACGCCCAACTCAGATCACAAGGGGGATTTGAATTGTCACGTTCCGTCACCCGTGTCACGCTGATCATCGGCATTCCGCTGCTGACACTCGCCGTCGTGGCCATCGTCGGGTCCCAGCGACCCCATTCGGTCGTCGCCACCCGGCCCGCCCGCGTGGCCTTCCTACGGCCTCTGCATCCCAGCGTCAACCATCTGGCGAGGCTCGTCGACGACGCGCCCCCAACTCCTGCCCCGGCGGCGCCGGCAGGCCAGGCCCCCGTGCCCGTCGGGACACGTCCGGCGCCGGCTCGCCCCGCTGCCCCGAAGCCAGCGCCTCCCCCGGTCGGCATCGGCGGCGCCGCCGGGGTCGAGTTCAGCCTGGTCAACCAGGACCGAGCGGCGAATGGGGTTGCGGGCTTGCGCTTCAGCGGCGCCCTGGCGCGGGTTGCCCAGTATCGGGCCCAGGACATGATCAACCGCGGCTATTTCTCCCATTACGACCCCGCCACCGGCCAGCTCGCCTTTTCGGCCCTGATGCACCTCTGGGGGATCCCGTACAGCAGGGCAGGCGAGAACATCGCCTGGTCCACCGACCCGTCGATGGCCGCGATCAACACGATGTTCATGAACTCTCCCGAGCACCGGGCGAACATCCTGAACGGCGCCTACCATCAGGCCGGCATTGGCGTGGCCGGGAACGGCGCCAAAATCATGGTCGTCGAGGTCTTTTCGAACTAGGCGGCCCGATCGACGCCTGAATACGGCCGGGGGAATTTTCAGGGCTGATTCTGAGTTACTCTTGGTAGATCGTTCAAGCAAGGGAGATTCATGAGTAAAGCAGTTAAGGTTACGACCGCCACCTTCGAGGACCAGGTCCTGCTCTCGGAGCAGCCGGTTATCGTGGACTTTTACGCCGATTGGTGTGGACCATGCAAGATGCTGTCGCCGGTCCTCGAGCAGCTCGCGCTCGAGCACACGGACGTCAAGATCACCAAGGTCAACGTCGATGAGGAGCCGGCGCTCGCCGAGCGCTACCGGGTCCGTGGGATCCCGTACGTCGCGATGTTCCGCGACGGCAAGCTGGCGGAGCAGGTTGTCGGCTACAAGCCGAAGGCCGCGCTCGAAGCCGACCTCGGCCTCAACGGCAAGCACGCCTAAGTCGTCGCGCAGTCCTCGCAAGGGCAAATCGCTCGCAGAAAGCTGAGGCCGTAGATGCCGGTGTTGTGCCCGTCCTTCCAGTAGGGACGGATGCCGAACAGGCCTACGGCCTCGACCTGGTCGAGCTCGATCTGGTCGTCCTCTAGCGCCACGGTGCTGGCGATTTTTCCCGGCCTTCCCATCTCGCCCGCGCATTCGGCGCACGGACACTTCCAGCGCAAGAGCTCGAAGTCATAAGCAGATTGATGGCCATCGGCCCACTGGATTGTCAGCAGCCGGCGCGCACGGTCGGCAAGGATGTCGAGCGGCCGCTCGCGATCAGCGGGGTCGCTCGTGTCGAGGCTCGTGTTAAGCGGCTTCGTCGTCTCCCGGCGCCAGGATCAGATCGAGATCCTGCCAGTTGGGCACGCGCCGCAGCTCGGCCAGCTGGAGCATGACCCGCCCCTGCGCCTCGAAGACGGCATCGTGGACCGCGTTGAGGTCTTCGGCATCGATCCGGCGAAGCCGATCGGCGAGTTCCGCGTCGTGGCGCGCCGCGTAGGTTACCACCTGGTCGCGAATGTCCTCGGGAAGGAGACGCTCGTTGGCCAACCGGAGCTCCTCCAGCCGGTCGAGCAGCGTGTCCAGCGCCGCGATCCGCCAGTAGGCGAGCCGAACCGGGGCGTGCGTCAGCTCCGACTCGGCGGCGGCCTGCGACATGGCGCGAACCGCGGACGAGTAATCCGGCGCCTGAGTAGTCGACATTGTCATTCCTTGAAGCACTGGTAACTCCTGTGAACGCCCACTGCCGGCGGGCCTGTCACTCCTACCCTAGCCTGGACCCCAATAAACACAATTAGGGCGGAAATTCCGCCCTACATTTGCGGGAATCCAGACCAACCCAGTATAGGTTGTCGCCAAAACCCCGTCAATCGGGTCCTCGCCCGAGGCTAGCTAGATTTGGACTCTCGGGAGAACCCTGGTGTCTGTCCGCGGCGCTTTTCGCGACGCATGTACAGCCGGTCGGGACCGCCAGTCGGTCCGGGGGGCAGGATGGTAAAGAGCTCGAACCCGTCCTCGGACAGCTGGTTGGCTTCCTCGACGGTGTTGACGACCTTGTATTCGAACGCCATTCAGCGCCTAAGCATAACCGGTCACAGTTCACCCAAGATCCGGATCCCGGCCGCCGAACCGAGAATGGCGGCTTTTGCCATGCCAAAGAACAGCCCGTGTTCGATGACGCCCGGGATGCCGCGCAGCGCCAGGCCCAGACCCGCATCGACGTTGCCAAAGCTGGTGTCGAGGACCAGGTTGTTATTGTCCGTGCGGGCGGGTTCTCCGGCCGTCATCCGCAGCGCTGGCCGGCCCCCCAACGATTCGATCGAACGGCTGGTCGCCTCCCACAGAAAGGGCAGGACCTCGATTGGCACCGGCCCCCGTCCCAGGCGGCCCACCAGCTTACTGTCATCGGCCACCAGGATGAACCGGCGGCTGGCGTGAGCGACGATCTTCTCTCGTAGGAGCGCCCCGCCACGCCCCTTGATGCAGTTGACGGCCGGGTCGATCTCGTCGGCGCCGTCGACTGCCAGGTCGAGCGCACCGTCGATCCGATCGATGATTTGAATTCCCCCTGCCTCTGCCTGCGCCCGACTCTCGAGCGACGTGGCGACGGCCTGCACCACGAGGCCCTTACGTACCTGCCGGGCGAGCGCGTCGATGAAATAGCGGGCGGTGCTCCCCGTACCCAGCCCGATAATCGTCCCGGGCCGCACCAACTCGAGGGCGCGCTCCGCCGCAGCCCGCTTGTGAGACTCGACTTCCGCGTGTACGGTTGCCATTTAGTTGATAGAGCCGATGTCAGGTAGAATCGACGCCATGGGGCGGCTCTTGAAGAGCGTGCCGGGGCGCGTCATCCAGAAATTCCTCGCAGACCAGGCGCCGAACTGGGCGGCCCTGATCGCCTGGAACGCGCTCTTCGCCATGTTCCCGATCGTGATTTTTGCCTCGTCACTGCTCGGATATGCCCTGCGGATATTCGGGGCGGCGAACGATGCGGTCTACAGGACGATCTTCAGTGTTATTCCCGGCGATCCAAAGCAACAGGCCGAACTCTTTAACGCGGTCTACGGCGTGAAGAGCCAGAGCGGTGTTCTCTTCATCGTCGGCCTGGTCGGTTTGCTGTGGGGTGGATCGGCGCTTTTCGGCGCCATCGAGCAAGCGTTCGCCGTGATCTACCACACCAAGCCCCGGGATTTCGTTCGACAGCGGTTGATCGCCTTTGGCATGGTCTTCTTGTTCACCATCCTCGTGGGCATTGCGGTGGCGACATCGGCCCTTCTTCCCGCCCTCAAGCACATCCCCAACATTCCGGAATTTCTTTACTCGGGAGCGGCGGCCTTCATCGTACAGGTGCTGGTTGGGATAACCGCAGGCTTCCTTCTGTTCGGAACAATTTATTTCGTCATTCCGAACCGCAAGCAGGATCTCGGCAAGGTCATTCCGGGTGCGTTGGTGGCGGCCATCCTGTTCGAGCTGATCACGCTCGTTTTCCCGCTGTACATCTCGTTGAACAGGGGTCTCAACCAATATGGCGCGACGTTTGGACTGTTCTTCCTGTTGATGACATTCTTTTTCTTCCTCGGACTGATCACAATGGTCGGCGTTGAGGTCAATAGCGTGCTCCACCCGGAGGAGGTGGAGCGGCCCACCGGCGCGGCCAAAATCGCTGCAGCCCCAAAGACGGTCGGCGACGCGAGGCGACGCGGCGCACCCGAGCTCGAGGCGTCGAGTAACGGCACGACCGGACCCATTCGACGCGGCGTCAAGGCTCGGACCGCGCTGCTCATGGCGGTCGGCGCCTCCGTCGTCGGCGTTCTCCTTGGACGGCGAAGCGGAAATTCCAACTGACGGCCTACTAAGATTGTTTGGTGGCCGTTGAAGCTGTCCTCCCTCCGCGGCCGGCCTCGGCCAAGGAGGCCTCACCGGGCCGGCCCTGGTGGATCGAGCCGGCCCTCACGGTCGTCGCCTATTCCGCCTTTGTGATCTACGCGACCTGGTCGGTCTTCGACCAGGTCAACGTCACGTTTTACCCTTACGTCTCCCCCTTCTTCTCGACCTGGCTGGGGTTTGGCCTGATCCGCCTCCCAATCTTCGCGATCCTCATCCCCATTCTTGCGGTCATCCCGCTCGGGCTCCGCGGAAGCTGCTACTACTACCGCAAGTCCTACTTTCGGTCGTTTTTCTGGGACCCCCCGGCCTGCGCCATCCAGGAGTTGAAGCGCGGCCGCTACCACGGCGAGACCCGTTTCCCCTGGGTGCTGAATAACTATCACCGATATTTCCTGCTGTTGAGCCTGGTCGTCTTGTTGTTTCTCTGGGTCGACGTGGTGCGTGCGTTCCAGTTCCACGGACATTTCTTTATTGGCCTTGGATCGGTTGTCATCCTCGTCAACGTCACCCTGCTGTCCCTGTACACGCTTACCTGCCATTCGTTCCGGTACTTGATGGGCGGTCGAATCGATCGCTTCTCGCACGTGCCGGCCGGCCGCATGTGGCAGCGGATCGTCATGTTGCTCAACCGCGCCAACCCACAACACGGGGCGTGGGCCTGGTACAGCATGTTCTCGGTCGCCCTCACCGACGTGTACGTCCGGCTCTTGATGTCGGGTCTGATTCATGAGCCAAGGGTGATTTTCTGAGCGAGGCCTACGAAACCCTGACGACCGACGTGCTCGTGATTGGGGCCGGCGGGGCCGGGATGCGCGCCGCCATCGAGGCGGCCGCCGCCGGTGCGCAGGTGGCGGTCATATGCAAGTCGCTGCTGGGCAAGGCCCACACGGTCATGGCCGAAGGCGGCATCGCCGCGGCCCTGGGCAACGTCGACCCGGATGACAACTGGCAGGTCCATTTCCAGGACACGATGCGCGGTGGCCAACTGATCAACAACTGGCGGATGGCCGAGCTGCATGCCCGCGAGTCTCCCGATCGCGTCTACGAGCTCGAAACCTATGGCGCCATCTTCGACCGCACCCCCGACGGCCGCATCCTCCAGCGCGCCTTCGGCGCCCATACGTATCGACGACTCTGTCACGTCGGCGATCGCACCGGTTTGGAAATGATCCGCAGCCTGCAGGACCGCATCGTCCAGCTCGGTATCGAAGTCCACATGGAGGTGACACTGACCAGGCTGCTGAAAGATGGCGACCGGGTGGTCGGCGCCTTCGGCTACAACCGGGTTGACGGCCGGTTCATCGCGTTCAGGTCCAAGGCCGTCATCATGGCGACCGGTGGATGGGGACGGCTGTATCAAGTCACATCGAATTCGTGGGAGGGCACCGGCGACGGCGTGGGCATGGGCTTCGACGCCGGCGCCGAGGTCCTCGACCCCGAGATGGTCCAGTTCCACCCGACCGGCATGGTCTGGCCATCGGGCGTCCGCGGCCTCCTGGTGACCGAAGCCGTCCGCGGCGAGGGCGGCTATTTGACCAATCGCGAGGGCAAGCGGTTCATGCTGGAGGTCGACCCAAAAAAGAAGGAGCTCTCCTCGCGCGACGTGGTGGCGCGGGCTATCTACAAAGAGGTCCAGGCGGGGCGCGGAACGGAACACGGCGGCGCGTACCTGGATGTTCGCCACCTGGGCGCCGAGAAGATCAAAAAGAAGCTGCCGTCGATGTACGAGCAGTTTCTCAAGCTCGCCGACGTAGACATCACGAAGGACCCCATGGAGGTCGCGCCGACCATCCATTACGCCATGGGTGGGCTACGCGTCGAGGCCGAGACCGGTGCGACGACGCTTCCCGGGCTGTATGCCGCCGGCGAGGCGGCGGCCGGCTTACATGGGGCCAATCGGCTGGGCGGGAACTCGTTGTCTGACCTGCTGGTCTTTGGTCGGCGCGCTGGGGCCGCGGCTGGTGCCTACGTGCGCGAGGTCCAACTGGGCAAGATCGACGAGCGAGCAGTAACGGAGGAGCAGCGGATCTTGCTGTTGCCGCTGAGCGCCGACGGCAAGGAAAATACCTACCTGTTGCAGCAGCAGCTTCAAAGGGCGATGCAGGACGGCGCCGGCCTGGCCCGCGAAGAAAAATCGCTGAAGACGTGCCTCGACAAGATCCTGGAGCTGCGACAGCGTTCGGCTCGGATCCACGTGCCCGGATCGAGAAAATACAACCCCGGGTGGCACACGGCCAGGGATCTTCGTTTCATGTTGACGATCGCCGAGGCCATCGTGCGTGCCGCCATCGAGCGGCGAGAAAGCCGTGGCGCCCACTGGCGGCTCGACTACCTGGAGAAAGACCCGGCGCTCGGGCGCGTGAACTTCATTGCCTACAACGATGGCGGACAGGTCAAGCTCAAGACGCGGCCGGTCCCGGAGATGCCGCCCGAACTGGCCAGGCTGTTCGCCGAGCCGGAATCGTCTTCACCGCCGCCGGCCGCCAGCCCACCCAAGGCCCAGAAGGTCCGCACATGAGCTCGCCGATCGTGCTTCAGATCTTCCGTGGCGACAGCGACTCCGGCGCCGAGCAGCGCTTTGAAGTCCCGGCCGTCGAAGGCATGGTGGTGCTCGACGCCGTTCACTACGTGCAGGCGAATTTTGCCAACGACCTCGCCTGCCGCTGGAATTGCAAGGCAGCAAAGTGCGGCTCGTGCAGCGCGGAGATCAATGGCCGGCCGCGGCTCATGTGCAAGACGCGGGTCGACGAGTTTGCTGGCGAGATCCACGTCGGGCCGATGCGGACATTCCCGCTGATCAAGGACCTGGTGACGGACGTCGCATGGAATTACGAAGTCAACAAAGAGATCCCCGGGTTCACGCCGGCAGCCAACGAGCCGGTGCCCTACAAGATGCTGCCGGAAGATACGGAGCGTGTGTACGAGTACCGAAAGTGCATCGAGTGCTTCCTCTGCCAGGACGTCTGTCATGTCCTGCGCAATCACGACGACAAGTCGGCCTACTACGGGCCGCGCTACATGGTCCGGATCGCCGCCCTCGAGATGCATCCGCTGGACACCCGGAAGCGCACCGGCCTGCTGCATGGCAAGGCGGGCATCGGGATGTGCAACATCACGAAGTGCTGCCAGGAGGTTTGCCCCGAGCACATCAAGATCACGGACAACGCGATCATTCCATTGAAGGAGCGCACGGCAACGGATGTGTATGACCCGGTGGCGCGGATCGCCCGGAAGCTGAATCCATTTTCGGGTGCGGCGGCAACCACCGATCTGGGGGCGGCGCCCGACGGCCAGGCGAGCGCTCCGCAGCGGTTCACCGTCAAGGACGTCGTGCGCCTGAAGACCCGCGGTCGCCGGTTCGCACGGGTCGCCAGCGTCCTACCGGACGGCAAGCTCCAGGTATGGGTCCTGCGCATGAACGGTAGCGTTCAACACTGGGACGGGCCCAAAATCGTGCACACGTCCGACGTGACGAACAACTACGGCCCCCTCGACGAGGTCGGGATCGGCGGCAAACTGGTGGAGCAGTACATCACCGAGGACCACGCCGCCGAGCAGCACGGCTAGTTCCCGCGGCTGACCTCGGCGTTTTCGCCGGGAATTTTAAGATGCCCGGGGTTTACGACAGACAGCTGTCGCAGTGATGGCGCACGCTTAAACCATGGCCGTGGTCCAGCTCGAGCGAACCCCTGGGAGCCGTCGTTTCGAGGCGGCGCTGGCGAAGATGCGCGACGGCGTCCAGGCGATGGCGGCGTGGGTGCACGAGGCCAGGAGTGAGGACCTCGGCGAGGGACTGATCCAGATCCGCGAGTCCGGCATCGATCCGTTGGAGGCCGCGTTCGCGGGCGGGGTGCGGCGCTTCGACCAATCCGGGGAATACAAGGCGGCCGGCGCGCTGTCGGTGACGGATTGGCTGAAGTGGAAATGCAAGCTTTCGGGCGGCGCTGCCGCGGAGCGGGTGCAGATCGGGCGGCAGCTCGAGGCGCTGCCCCAGACGGAGGCGGCGTTCGCGAACGGGAACCTCGGCTACCAGCACGTGGCGCTGATCGCACAGACGGCCGGCCACGTGGGCGTAGCTGCCGTCCGGAACGCAGAACCCAGCTTGCTGCAGGCCGCCCGGCGTATGGACCCGGGCCAGTTCGTCAGCGTCGCCAAGAACTTCGAGCACCGCGTCGATGCCCAGGGCGCCCTCGATGACGCCAACCGGGCACATGCCCGGCGATATCTGCACCTGAGCGAGCCGCAGGACGGCCTGGTCCGGATCGACGGCCTGCTCGATGCCGAGGGCGGGGCGACGCTGCGCACCGCCCTGCAGCCGTTCATGAAGCCGATCAAAGACGACCCGCGCAGCTACGGGCAGCGCCAGCACGACGCCCTGATCGAACTCTGCCGTCAACGCGGTGGCGACAAGCGTGACGGCGCGGGGCCGCGGCCGCAGTTGATCATCCGGGCCAGCCTCGACACCCTGGCCGGCCTCCCGGGCGCCCCCGCGGGCGAGCTCGAGGGCGGCGGCACGGTGCCGGCGGCGACGGTGCAGCGTTATGCGTGCGACTCCGCGATCAGCCGGCTCATCGGGCGGGGCGAGCTCGAGCACGAGCTGAGCCATGCCACCCGGACGATTCCGCCGTCGACCCGGCGGGCGCTCGAAGCGCGCGACAAGCACTGTGTCTTCTCCGGATGCGACCGGCGACCGAGCTGGTGCGATGGGCACCACCTGGTCTGGTGGACCCGGGGCGGGCCGACGACGCTTGCGAACCTGGGGTTACTTTGCCGGCCGCACCACCGGATGGTCCACGAGGAGGGCTGGACGCTCGAGCGCCGGGATGGAACGTTCAAAGCTATCCCGCCGCCCCGTCGAGTGAGGCCGAGTTCGCGATCGGACTGATCAACAGGGCCTGCGTTCGCGGTCGGCCTGATAAGAAATCTCGGTGATGGCCGTTGTATCTGGGACGGTTCGGCCTGACATCGTTTCCTAGGGCTCGCGGCGAACCTCATAACCCCGCTCAATTGCAGCGGGGTTTTCTATTCCGGCGGTGCTGCCGGCCGAGATGACCGACGGGAAGGGGGCCAAGAAGCGGCCCGCTTCCCTTCGAAGTCGACCTAGCCTTCGTCCGGGCCGTGCCCGACGAGCATGCCATTAACGTCTATGTTGTCGAGGACCGCCGCGCCGAAGAAGTCGGGGCCGGTGTCATCGCCCTCATCAAAGACGATGGTGATGCTATTAACCGTCATTCCGCTGATGTTCGTCAGGATACCCGTGTTCTGGCTGAACGCCATGAGCGGTGTAGTGGTGCCCCAGCGCAGTCGCACGAAGGCGTTCCCAGGAGTCTGGTCCACGGATGCAGGGGAGTTGCAGCCAAGGAAATACAAAGTCCCGTCACTGGTGACGATGTTGAACCGAGGTGCCCCGGCACCGCAATGGGACCCTTTATCTCCGGCGGAGAACTCCGGTCCGTACTTCCGGATGTCATACCCGAGTTGGGTGAGTACGGTGCCCTTGACCTTCTTGAGCGTCGCGACCGCCGCCGCGTCGTCGTTGGTCGGGCCCGTCTTCACCAGTAGCAGACCCTCATTGAGCTTGTCCTTGGGGTCGCCGGTCGTGCACGCTGGGTCGGTGTACGTGGCGGGCCCCAGGGTGGAGAAAGTGGGGGGGAGAAACATCTGATAGTTGGCCCCGGTTGGACAGCCGAGCCCGTCGATCCACCCGGACTCCACGAGATTGGTATGGAACGGGTCGAACACGGCCGGATGGACCTGGTGAAACTTTTCGGCGGGATCGGAAACAGGGGCGCCGGTCGCGTCGAGGACGACGTTGCCATTCGCGTCAAGCAGGGGATCGTCGGCCGGCGGGGGGATGGCGTTGAGGATTCCCTGGGTGAGTGACAGGTTGATGTTCGGTGCGGTATCGGCCGCCGCCTGACGTGCGCCCGAGGGGCCGGTGGCAGCCGCTGCGAGAAGCGCGAGAAGCATCGTGATGAACAGTCTCGTTTTCATGACGGTCTCCAAACGCCTCGGCCGGAGGCCGGGCAGGGTGAACTGATTTACTGCGCACAGGTCGCGCCCCCTGCCATTCACCTCCCTGAGTGGGCCGGTTTCCTTCCCCTGACCCGATACCGCGTTTGCGCTTTCAATTGCACTTAACGTGGTATCTATGCTCCCAGTCAAGCTGTCATATTTGATACCAACGCTCAGCGAGCTCAACCTCAGCTCGGTGGTTGGCGAGGTGGGCCGTGAAGGACTCGAACCTTCGACCAACCGGTTATGAGCCGGCCGCTCTAACCACCTGAGCTAACGGCCCTTAGACGTCGCTATTTTGCCTGCCGGTCGCGCCGGTAGTGTAAAGTCCGCCACGGTCGGCCGGAAGATATCTTCGGGCATTGGCGCAATCGGCTCGTGGACGGTCACGGGGAAGGGCACCTGGCCGAGGACGTCTTTGGTTTCCAGGCCGGGCGCGATTTCGATCAAAGCCAAGCCGTCGGACTCGAGCCGGAAGACAGCGCGTTCGGTCACGTAGAGAACTTCTTGTTGATTCTTGCGCGCCTGTTCGGCGCTGAACGTGAGTTGGTCCACGCGATCGACAAACTTTTCGTGGCTGCCCTCCAGCGTGAAACAGAAACAAACCAGCCGGGCGCTCTGGGTAATGTCGATAAAGCCGCCGGCGCCGATGATGCGGCCGCCCAAGCGACTGACGTTGACGTTGCCCTGGCGATCGACCTGGCCGGCGCCCATGAACGTGGCATCCAGTCCCCCACCGTTGTAGAAATCGAACTGGCTGGCATGCGGGATGATCGCCGTGGGATGCGCCGTGACGCCGAAGTCGACGCGACCGGCCGGCACACCGCCGTAGACGCCTGACTCGACCGTAAGTGTGATCTTGTCCGACAGGCCCGCCTCAGCCAGCGCCGGGCCGACGCTGTCGCCCGGGATGCCTGTACCAATGTTCACGATGTCGCCTCGATGCAAATATCGAATGGCACGCCGTCCGATCGCCAGCCTGGTCGAGTACTCGGCCCGGGGCAGTTGAGCACCGGTCGATGCCGAGATATAGACGTCGTCAAAGAACGCACTGTCCGTCTGTCGGTGCTGACGCTCCGGGTCGGGCGCCTCGACGACGAGATCGACAAGGCTGCCCGGGACGGTCACGTGTCGTGGCGGGATCGCGCCGCGAGCGACAAGCTTCTTGGCCTGGCAGATGACGCGCCCGCCCGAGTTATGCGCCGCCTGCGCGATCGCCAGCGCGTCGAGCATTACGGCCTCGTCGTCCATGGCGCAATTGCCGTCTTGATCGACCGCGCTGGCGCGAAAAATGCCGACGTCGATTTTGAAACTGCGATAGAACATGAACTCCTGGCCGTCGATGCTTTGGATCGTCACATAGTCCGGCGCATGGTCGCGAGCCGGCTGGTTGACTTTTCCGCCTTCGATCCTGGGATCGACGAAGGTGCCGAGGCCAATCCGGGTCAGCTGACCCGGCCTGCCCGCGGCGATAGCTCGATAGAGCGTCGCTAGCTGGCCCTGGGGCAGGCAAACGGCCTCGGCAAGGCCCTCGCCCAGGAAAGACGACATTCTTGGCATCAGGCCCCAGTGCGAACCGACGATGCGCTTCGCCAATCCCTCGACGGCGAAGTGCTCGAAACCAATCTTGCGATTCGACTGGCCAGCGGCGTGCACGATGACGAGATCGCGGGGATGGCCGGTTTCTCGGAAAGAGTTTTCTATGCCTTCGTAGAGCGCCTCGGCGACGCCCATCAGGGTGAAGCCGTCGACAGCGACCGTGGCGCCGTCCGGAATCCGAGCGACAGCCTCCTGAACTGAGGCGATTCTCACGGAAACTTGTCGGTCAAATCACGTAGCCGCCGCCGACGTTGATCACTTCGCCCGTGATGTAGCCCGCCTCGTCGGATGCCAGAAAGGCGACGACCGCGGCGACGTCGGCCGGCTGGCCGGCGCGGCCCAGCGGAATCTTGGCCAATTGCTGCTCCCGGATCGCGTCCGGAATGCCCCTGGTCATGGTCGTGTCGATAAAGCCCGGACAGATCGCATTGACCGTTACCTGGGAGCGTGCTAATTCTTTGGCTGCTGTCCGGCTCAGGCCCACGACGCCGGCCTTGGCCGCCGCATAGTTGGCCTGGCCGACGTTGCCCATCCAACTTGCGGACGAAATATTAATTATCCGGCCCGAGCCGGCCGTACGCATGACGCGGCTCGCCGCGCGCGTCATGAAGAAGACGCCGGTGAGATCAACGGCGATCACCTGGTGCCACTGCTCGTCCGTCATCTTGTGCAGCATCGCGTCGCGATTGATCCCGGCATTATTCACCAGGATGTCCAGCCGGCCGTAACGCTCGTGGACGTTCTTCACCAGGGCGTCGCATTCGTCGGCCTTGGAGACGTCCAGACGCAGGCCGATGCCAGCAAGACTCGAGGCGACGCCCGTCGCGTCACTCTCATTGACGTCGGCGCACACGACCATGGCGCCGTCGTGGGCCAGCCTGCGGGCAATCCCCTCGCCGATGCCGCGGCCGGCGCCCGTAACAATTGCGATTTTGTCGCTGAGCAAGTCTCCAGATAGTAACGCCCGAGCCACACGCGGAACGCTGGGGTCACGGCTCCACGACGAGCGTGAGTCCGGAACTCGTACCGCAACGAACCACCGTTAGGTTGAACGCAATACGTGGGGCCAGCATGAAGATCAGCACGCTCGCAACGATGACCGTCCTTGGTGGCACGGTGGCCAGCAGCTTGTTCTTGAGCCCGATGCCGAAGCATCCCGCTGCCCCCGTCGTCGTCGCAACGTTGCCGATTACGGGACCCGCAATGGATATTCGCCGAATCAATCACGCGACTGATCTCGAGGCGCCGTTAATACCGATGGAACTCTACGAGCAGTACGTCCCGCCGCCGCCTCCGCCGCCGCCGCCGCCGGCGCCAATCGCCGCCGCCGCCCCACGAGTCTGGGCGCCCCAGGCCGGCTATGTGACGATCCCGGTGCCGATCTATCGGCAGGCGATGACGCTCGACTGTGAAACGAGCGCTTTGCGCATGGGCCTGGCGGCATTCGGCCATTACTACAGTGATTCGGCGCTGTTCGCCTACGAGGGTCCGGACACGAGGGCGCCCGTCATGGGTCCGAATCACACCGTTGTCCAGTGGGGCGATCCGTACACGAACTTCGTCGGTAACGTCTGGGGCAGCGACTACACGCCGACTGGATATGGCGTCTATTACCCGGTGATCGTGTCGATCGCGCGCTCGCACGGCATGCCAAATGCCTATGGCGGCGAAGGCTTCGCCCCGGCGACCGTCTATGGCGCGCTGTCAGCCGGCCATCCGGTCGAGATCTGGATCGAGACCAACTGGGCGCGCCCCTGGATGGGGACCTGGACGGCCTGGGATGGAAGGAAAGTCCGTTACTCGTACGTCGAGCACGCGGTGATCCTCAGCGGCGTCTCGGCCACCCAGGTGCGCGTGAACGACCCGCTGCACGGCACGCAGTACTGGATCAGTAAGTACCAGTTCGAGACGGTCTGGCGGGACTTCAACAACATGGCGGTTATTTTTCAGTAGGCGCGAGGTATCGCAACGCGAGCCTGACCGGCGCGTGCCGGCTGCGATGCAACAACGGAACTTCACTGTCGGCTAGCAGGCCAAACCGTCGGACCAGGTATCCCCAGGCGACCGTGGTCAGCGCCGTCAGCGCAAGCGCGAGCGGGATCAGCACTCGGGTCGGCAGCCGGACGAACGCAAATGGCAACAAGAGAAGGTAAGGCGACGCAGCGATGGCGCACTGCGCGGCGTAGCCCCAGGGAATCGCCATCGTCGCGCGATCGAAGGCCCACCAGGCGCCGAACGTCAGAACTAACGTCAGTCCGGTTGTCAGTCCCACAGCTATGACGGCGCCCCAGAGGCCAAAGCTCTGGATCAGCCAGAAATCGGCCAGCGCCGCGAAGCCCAGTTGCGCAACCGTGATCAACGCGTTCAACCAGGCCAGCTCGCGGACGCGGACGACAAGGCCCCATGGCGTCGCCAGCAACGCCGCGACGAAAAATAGCAGCATCACCGGCGCGATCCGTTCGGCCGGCGGCAGGCGGCCCGATGTATAGAGCCTTATCAACGGCGCGAGCAAGGCTCCACCGGCAAAAGCCAGCGGAAACGCGACCAGAAATATGCCTTTGTAGAACGCCATGACGGACGTTCGGACTCGGCCTGTCTCATGTCGCCAGCCCTCCAGCGTGCCGACCACCCAGGCACCGGTCAGCAAGCTCGGAATCAGCGAGACAAGTCGCTGCGGGATGTTGTACCCGGTGTCGTAGTAGGCAACGGCCGTCGAGCCGGCAAAACGCAACAGAAAAATATTTTCAAATTGCAGGCCGACGGCCGATGCGATCAAGAGGCTCGGCAGCCAGCCGCTCGCGTAGACGAGCAATCGGCGCCAGCTCACCCGATCGCCGGGGATTCCCTGCGCCCGGCGAATGCGCCGCAAAAGAATAGCCAGGTACGTCACTGCGAGCGCCGACTGGCCGGCGGCGCCGGCCACCAGAACGGACCGGATGTCAGTGCCGTGTCGCAAGAAGAACACGGCCAACCCGAGCGTCAGTGCGCCTGCGATTGGGGTGGCGATCGCCTGACTCCGCATGTCGTAGATCGCCACCAACGCAAACGACAGAACCCCGGTCGCGATGCCGCCGAGTAATAGCACCGTGCCCAGAGCCAGCAGATCGGCGACGTGGGCATGCAGTAGGGCGTCGATCTGGTAACGAAAGACATAGACCACGCCGCTGGTTACCAGCCAGACGGCAACGATCGCGATCGCGCTCTTGCGCAGCAGATCGTGGGCGGCGGCCCGGTCGCCACGCCCTAGGACCTCGGGCAAATAACGGAGGAGCCCCTGGTCCTGCCCGAACGTCGCCAGCAACGCGATGTAGACCAGGACGCTGAGGACGAACGTATACCGGCCGTAGTCGGCAGCCGGAAGGCGGCGGATCAGGAAAGCGCCCAGGGCGAGCGTCGCGATCGCGCTCAGCGCCCGCCAGGCGATCGTCCAGCCGACGAGGGCCGTCGTCCGGTCCGCCAACCCAGCGCTCGTGGCATCGCCGGAGCCGGGCCGATCGACTGACCCCATGACCTCGCGGGATTATAGGGGGGTTCCGGCTACAATGCCGGGCGATGTTCCTGTGGACGGATCTGATCGAACTGGTCCGTCACCCGTTTTCGGCACTGGACGTGATCGACAGCCGCCGGCGCCTGTTGGACGGCCTGCTGGCCCTGGGTCTGTCCGTGACGCTGCCGGCGGCCGTTGCGGAACTCGCAGCGCTGGGACCGTTTCGACCACCCGCCAACCTCGGCTCGCTGCCCTCGCTCACGGCACAGGGAGCCGATATCTACGCTCGTTGGGTGTACCTGCATCGATTCTCGATACCGGTCTATGCCGCTGGCGCCAGTCTTGTTCTTTGGATCGCGGCCGCGGGCTTGATCCATGGGATCGCCCGGGCGCTGGGTGGCCGTGGAAATTTCGTGGGACTCTTGAAACTCGTGGGTTACGCGGGGCTCGTCGGCCTGGTGGCGCTCCCGGTTGCATCAGCAGACGCCTGGCTCAAGCTCCAGGGCAACGCGAAAACCGAACTTTACGTCGCACAGCTGGCCGGCCTGCTCGGGGTGGTGATTTTTCTCTGGCAGAACGCGCTGCTGGTGATGGCGACGCGCCGTCATTACGCCATCTCGACAGAACGGGCTGTTGCCGCCGTCATCGGGCCTATCGGCGTGGCCCTGGTCCTGATCGTGGCGCTGATTATCCTTGCGATAACGTTGGCCGTCATCGCCCAACAGCCCGCATGATCGATCGGACCTTCCCGGAGAATTTTCTCTGGGGCACCGCCACGGCGGCGCACCAGGTCGAGGGCGGCAACCACGCCAACGACTGGTGGGCATGGGAGCAGGTCCCGGGGCATATCAAGAATGGCGACCGGTCTGACCCGGCCTGCGAGCACTACCTGAGATTTGCCGGCGACTTTGATTTGCTGCGATCCCTCCATCAAAACGCGCATCGATTTTCCGTCGAGTGGTCACGTATCGAACCGGTGCCCGGTGAGTTCTCGGCGACGGCGCTGGCCCACTATCGGGATGTTCTGCTCGCCCTGCGTGACCGGGGCATGGAGCCACTGGTCACCCTGCATCACTTCACGAATCCGACCTGGATCGCCGCGGCAGGCGGCTGGGAGTCACCCGAGACGCCCGAATACTTTGCCCGCTTCGCCGAGCGCGTCACGGACGAGCTGGCCGACCTGGCGAAGGTCTGGATCACGATCAACGAGCCCACCGTCATCGCCTACCAGGGGTACGTCCACGGCGAGTGGCCGCCCGGCAAACGCGACTTCGGAGCCGCGCTGCGCGTCGTGGTGCAATTACTTCGCAGCCATTGGCTGGCGTACGAGCGCATCAAGCGCCGGCATCCCGAGCTGCAGATCGGTCTCGCGCATCATCTACGAATCTTCGACCCCGCCCGCCGGTTCGCGCCGCAAGACTGTCTGGTCGCGACGGCGTTCAATCGCGTGTTCAACCAGAGCGTATTGCGGTCGCTTCGAAAGGGCCGGCTGGTCTTCCCACTGACCCGAGCTGGCAACTTCAGTGGGCCGCCTCGAAGTCAGGACTTTATTGGCCTGAATTACTACACGCGAGAACTCGTGAAGTTCAACCACCGGTATGGCGCCGAACTTTTCGGCCAGCGAGTGCTGCTCGAGCCCGCGCTGCGCTCGGACCTGGCCTGGGAGCTCTACCCAGAGGGCTTATATCGCACCCTGGTTGCACTGCGCGGCGAGCAGCTGCCGATCTACGTAACGGAAAATGGCATCGCCGACCGGGACGACACGCTGCGGCCGGAATTCCTGTTGACCCACGTCGCAGCAATGCATCGGGCGATCGCGGCCGGTGTGCCGGTGCGCGGCTACATGCATTGGACCTGCTTCGATAATTTTGAATGGGCCGAAGGCTACAGCGCGAAATTCGGGCTGATCGCGTGCGATCGCGTGACGCAGGAACGGCGGGTGCGACCCAGCGCCCGCCTCTATGCAGAAATATGCCGGACGAACCGGGTTCCGGCTAGCGTCGAGCTTCCGCCAGCGCCTCAGAGCGCCAGGCCGGCAGGCCCGGCTGGCTCGCCGTAACCCGCTCTGAAGGACGTGGGGGGTCGCCAACCAGAAATTTCTGCTCCATCTGCGCAATGACCTGGCCGGAAACCTCCAGCTCGGCGCTGACCCGATAGACGCCGTCGGCGTGCAAGCGGACGACAGGCTCGGCGATGACGGCGGCCGGATCGAGCTGATCCGGGATCGACACCGACTCCTGGCCCCGGAAACGACGTTTGGCAAACCAACCGCGGACCTCACGCCAGGGACTGGTTGCGTGCGCCCGCTCACGCTCGATACGCCAGCGCAACCGCGCCCGCCCGTGCCGGGCCGGGTCGTCGTTGACGCAGACGATCCGCAAATGCTGCAACCGTCCGCGCGGGAGCCGGAGCAGCAGGCCATCGACGGCGGCCAGGTTTTCAGGTAAATCGACCGTGAGATACAACGGTGTGAAAGCGTCGGCGACGGCGCGGTACGCGCGCTTCGGCCGACGGGCCTGATCGACGATCGACGCGCTGATCGCGGGGAAACTATCGACCAGCTGGAACAGCAACACGCCACCGCAGTGGCCGAACTTCTGCCGGCGAAAACGATCGATCGCAAAACGCAGCAGATGCGCCTGGTACTCCTGGCTGGCGCGTACGTAGGCATCGCGGCTGGGGTGCCCGGAGGGCGGACCAATGCCGCTGCGGAGCCACTCGGCCGGCTGGTAGCCGGCGTAGCGCCAGTTCTCATCGTCGTCGGCCACCGGCCAGCCACGATTCAGGTGCCGCCACACCGGCGAATTGGCATTCGGCAGCGCCTGGGCGCCGACTTCGCTGACGAACGCGGGGCTCAGTCCTGCGAGATCACGCCAGTGGCCGTGGGACCAGCCATGGCCACAGTGCAGATCCTGGTCACCAGCGCCGGCGAGTGCCGGACGTGACGGATCGAGGCTGCGCAAGAGGGCGGCGGCGTCTTCGTCGACGTCGAGGTTCAACTGCTCCGTGTGACGCTCGCCCAACCAGGCTTGCGAGCGGCTCCATGGTGGGTCGGCATGAACGGCGTAGTTGATCACGCTGGGCCGGTTGAAGAGCAAATGCGCCATCTCTTCGGCCTGGGCCGTCACAGCTTCGCGGAAAAAGGCGAGCGATCGCACGTCGGCCCGGTGAATGTACGACCCGATCATGGGCATGTCCTGCCAGAGCATGATCCCGGCGCGATCGCATGCCGTGTAGAGGGCCGGGGGCTCGAGATGGGCGTTCAGGCGCAGCAGGTCCATGTTGGCCTGGCGCGCCAGCTGCACGTCGGCCGTCAGGAGCTCGTCGCCGGCCGCGTCGAGGAAAAATTCGCTGCAGTAATTGGCGCCGCGCATGAACATGGGCCGCCCATTGATGGCGTAGGTCCAGCCTTCGGCTCGGGTTTGCAGCCGGACCTCACGGATGCCGAACGTCTCGCTCAGGTTCGAACTCTTCCGTTCGTCCGCCGTGATCTCGACGTCGGCTCGGTACAGCGCCGGGTCGCCGTGCGCCCACGGGTACCAGAGCTGCGGGTCCGGCAGGGCTAGCTCGACGGACAGCTCCTGGACGTCGTGGCCGTTGAGCCGAAAGGCCCGGCGCATTTCCAACGGCGCGCCGCCCTGAAAATTATCCGGAGCGACCCGGATCAGCAGTTCGCCGGTCATGATCCGGCCGTCGAGATTGCGCAGTCGCGTGCGCAGGGTCAGGCGCGCGAGGTCACCCTGCTCCAGGCGCGGCTCGCAATGCACCCACTCGGCGACGACATGCCCGACCTGTTCCAGCAAGACGGGCTGCCACAGACCCATGGGCACGTGCCACACGTACTGTTCGCCCAGCCGCCCGAGCTCGCGGCTCGGATAGGGCTTCGCGTCCGAGTCGTTGAAGAGGCCCATCACGTGGCGCTTTGCGGCGAGGTCGGTCTCGACCGGTGCCTCGATGCAGACGGCCAGGACGTTCTCCTCCAGTAAGAACGACGAGATATCGAAACTGAAGGGCGCGAAGTAGCCATAGTGGCTGCCGAGTAACCGGCCGTTCAGCCAGACGTTCGCCACCAGGAAGGCGCCCTCGAAACGTAGGAGCGTCCGCTGGCGGTGACGTGGTCGCGGAAACCGTAGCCGATACCAGATCGCCTCGTTGCCGCTGGTCGCGCCGTGCAGACGTGGCACCTGGGCCGTGGCCCAGGCATCGTCGTCGAAGTCGAGCCGGGGAAACCCACGGTCCTCGCCTTCGCCGAGGGTCGCGATCGCCATCCGCCATCCGGTCGTCAACGGCTGCCGGTTGAGGGCCTGGCTTGGAAACAGCGACAGACAATCGTTTAGCGGCACGTCACGTCGTCCTCTCCGACATCGCGCCGTCGACGGACCGGACGCGATAGAACTCCGGGGTCTTATGAAACTCTTCGGCGTGGCCCTCGGCGAGACGCTGCTCGACATCGTCGATGCCGGTCGCCTCCAGCAGCAGCAGCACGCAGCCGCCGAAGCCACCGCCCATCATGCGCGCGCCGATCACCTGCGCGGTCCCGGCGGCGAGCTCCACCAGCAAGTCAAGCTCCCGGCAGCTTACCGCGAAATCGAGTCGAAGACTCTCATGAGAGGCGTACAGCAATGGCCCAAGGCCTCGCGGCGCGCGCCGGCGAAGCGCGTCGGCCGCCTGCAAGACGCGCGCGTTCTCGGTGATCACGTGCCGGGCGCGGTTTCGTTCGACGGGATCATCGATGCGCGCCAGATCGTTTTCCGTTGCGTCGCGCAGGCTTGACAGTCCCAGCGCCTTCGCGGCCGCCTCGCACTCGGCTCGCCGCTGGTTGTACGCCGACGCCGCCAGCTCGTGACGGACCCGGGTGTCGGCGAGCAGCCAGGCAAAACGCCCATCGGGCAGGGGTATCTGCTCTTCATGAAGGCTCCGGCAATCGAGCAGCATGGCGTTGCCGCCGCGGGCCTTCAGGGCCGTGAACTGGTCCATGATGCCGGTCCTCGCGCCAATGAAAATGTTCTCGGCGCTTTGACACAGCCGTGCAATCTCCCGCAGCGACATCTCGATGCCGCGCTCCGCGAGCATGGCCACGGCGCCGGCGACTTCCAGGGCTCCCGATGAGCTCAGTCCCGAGCCGACGGGGAGATCCGATGCGACGAAAATATCCAGGCCTGGCCCGGCACCGTGATGCACGTCGATTTCGCGGGCGACGCCGGTTAGATAGTCCGTCCAGTTACCGAGCCGGCGCGAGGGCAGGCCATCGATCTCAACCGGCGCCTGGTATCGATCACTGCGAAGCGCGAAGCGACTATCTCGCCGGAGCCGAAGCGCAACCGCGACAAAACGATCGATCGCCGCAGGAAGCACCCAGCCTTCGTTGTAGTCCGTGTGCTCGCCGATGATGTTCATCCGTCCGGGGGCGACGGCGACCGCGCCCGGCGGATAGCCATAGGCCTGGCGAAAGCCGCTCCGTGCGCGTTCGTCCAGCTGGTGTGGCGCGCTCACGGGCGGCCCATGTGCGCAAACAGCCATTCCAGGGCCTCGTGCGGATTCGCCGCCGTCGGGAGCTCCGGCTCCGTACGATCGTCGCGATCGAACCGCCAGGTCCGGATACCGATCGCCGGTCGCCGGTTGCGCAAGGCGAGCGCAATCTCGGACAGCGTGCCGAGTCCCCCACCCAACGCCACGACGCCATCGGCTGTTCCGGCGAGGATGGCGTTGCGCGCATCACCCAGCCCCGTTGCGATCGCAAGATCGACGTATTGGTTTGCCGCACCAGGCTCATCGCCGGGCAGCAACCCGATGGTCAGCCCGCCGGCGGCCCGGGCACCGCGCGCCGCGTGCTCCATCACCCCGGTGAGCCCACCGCAGATGAGTACCGCGTCGCGCTCGGCAATGCCCCGGCCCAGTTCGAAGGCCAGTTCCGCGAGTGACGTCCGGGGGTCTGACTCACCGCAGACCGCAACCAGGCGCCGTCGTGAGCTCAACGACGAGAGTTTAGCTCTAGATCGTCCTTAGCGGAATCACGCTGGCTTGCTTGAAGTTCCGGATGCTCACCTGCGCCGCCAGATGCGACGCGACGTCACGATAAACAGCGGCCAGCGGCGAGTCCGGCTCGTTGACCATCAGCGGCACCCCCGGGCCGCCCCCTTCACGAATGCGCCGATCGAGTGGGATCTCGCCCAGGAACGGGATATGCATTCTCTCGGCGAGTAGCTTCGCGCCGCCATGACCGAAGATATCTTCGCGCTCGCCGCAGTGCGGGCAGACGAAATAACTCATGTTCTCGACGAGCCCCAGGTTCGGAACTTTCAGCGTGTTGAACATCTGGATGGCGCGCCCGACGTCGGCCGTCGAGACGTCCTGCGGCGTGGAGACGACCACGGCGCCCGTCATCGGGATGCTCTGCGACATCGTCAATTGGACGTCGCCGGTCCCTGGCGGCAGGTCGACGACCAGGTAGTCCAGCTCGCCCCAGTTGACGTCGAACAGAAATTGCCTGACGGCTCCAGAGAGCATGGGCCCGCGCCAGATGGCAGGCTTATCGGCCTCGATGAAGAAGGCAATAGAAATAATCTTCAACCCGTAGCGCTGGATGGGAATGATCTTTTCGTTTTCGGCGTACGGCGTCTCGTGCTCGGCGCCCAGGAGAATCGGCACGTTGGGGCCGTACACATCGGCATCGAGCACGCCGACTCGTGCACCCAGCTGCGAGAGCGCGAGCGCGATGTTCACGGCGCAGGTCGACTTACCGACGCCACCCTTGCCGGCACCGACGGAAATGATGTTTTTGACGCCTTCGACCTGCTGCTTCTGCGGCACGCCACCCGTCCGCGAGACCTGGGCATCCCACTTGATCTGCGCCTTGGGCGAGCCGGGCAGCGTCGCCAGGGCGGCGTCGATGTTGTCGTGAATCGTGTTCTTCAGCGGGCATGCCGGTGTCGTCAGGACCACCCGCATGCCGATCGTTTGCGCGTCGACGACGACGACGTCCTGGATCATCTTGAGCTCGATCATGGTGCGCCCGAGCTCGGGATCTTTCACCGGCGCGAGCACCGCCAGGACGTCGGCTTCGGACAATTGCGTCACGGCCATCGCGATCCAGTTTACCGCGAGCTTCGAATGTAACTGAGGATGATGTCGTCGATCAGGCGCTCAACAGGAGCCAGGTCGTCCGTGAAGACGATACCGTTCGGCGGGACGCGCCGGATATTCCCGGTGGCGAGCGCGTCGGCGATGATCGGCTGCAGCTTCGGGTTCGTCTCGGCCCCTGCCCGAGCCAGGAATCGATCGACGGTGGCAGGGGCCGAGGTCGCATAGATCACGGTGTTGGTGAAGCGTTGGTTGGTCTCAATCGTAAAGACATTCGGGAAGACGGCATTGAGGGTGCCGCTGAGTGCGTCGACAAGTCGATTGTCCGTTGGCGTCCGCCCGACGTTGATCGCCAGCACGCCGTCGGGTTGGAGATGGGCCTTGGCGCTCTCGAAGAACTCCCGCGTCGTGAGATAGAACGGGATATACGGCTGCCGGTAGGCGTCGACCAGGATGACGTCGTAGCGGCCCGCCTGGGTCGCCATCCAGTAGCGCCCGTCGGCCACGGTGACGTGCAGGTTGGGCTCCGTCATATGGAAATAGCGGCGGCCAACGTCGACGATCTTCGGGTCGAGCTCGACCCCATCGATGGGGATGGGCCCGTCGATCGCCGTGAACTGCCGAGCCACGGTTCCCCCGGCGAGCCCAACCAGCGCGACTCGGCCCGGAACCCTGCCCGAACCGAAGTAGGGCGCCAGCAGCACATCGTCCCAATAGCCGTGGGTGTACAGGCTCGTCGGATCGTAAATGGAGTGGACCGCCGAGCCTTCGTCCAGCAGCAGCTGGGTCTCCGTGCCTGACTGAACGACCTGGATGTAGTTGTAGGCCGACTCGGTTTCGAAGACACGAGTCCCATAGTTTGCCGGGCGGATGGCGCCGCCGGACAGCAGGGCGAGGACGACGATCAAGACGGGAATCAGCAAATACAGCCGTCGCCGGCCTGGCTCGTAGAGCCCGGCGGCCGAGATCGCCCCCAACAAGAAGGCCAGGACAAAAATCGTCGGGCGCGTTCCGTAGGTGGGAATCAGCCAGAAAACCGGGACAAACGTCCCGAGGATGCTGCCCAAGGTCGACAGCGCGTAGACGGCTCCCGCCGCGTTGCCGGCAGTTTCCAGCTCCCGGATCCGAAGCCGGATCACGAACGGCGAGACCATGCCGAGCAGGATCACCGGGGCGGCAAACAGCACGATCACGGAAATCAGCGACCCGAGCACCAGGCCAACGGAGAGCTGGGCAAAGCCGCTCTGGGCAATCGACAGGATGGGTCGTGACACGAACGGGATCGCCGCCGTGAGCAGCGCCGCCGCGGCCGTCAATTGAAACAGCAAACGCGAATCCGGGCGCCGATCGGCCAGGCGCCCGCCGGCATAGTAGCCGATGGTCAGGTAGATCAGGATCAGGCCGATCAGCGTGCCCCAAATGAAGAGTGATTGCCCAAAGAAGGGCGCCAGTAGCCGAGCCGCAGCGAACTCGATGCCGAGGCTCGATAGCCCCCCGATAAACGCCAGAGGCAGGAGCAGTCGGCGGCGCCAGGCGGTGGCCGGCGACGCGAGCCGTGGCAGACCGGCCAATTCGGGCTTGATCTCAGGGCGCACGGTCGATCTCAGGATAGCGGGCCCCTCGCAGCGGACTCGTCATTGAACGGTCACATCGCTCCCGTTCGGATGTGACAACGGGCCAGCTGCCATACGGCGATGCGTATTCAGTCCGTTTTAGTAAGCAGGTCATCGAATTCATTTCAAGGAGGACCTAATAAGCATGTTTCGACTCACATCGAAGGTGAAGATTGCGGCCGGTCTGGCCGCTGGCGCGCTCACGTTGGGCGCCGCCGGTGCGTATGCCGCCGCGAACGCAAACAACACCATTACCGTGACGCCGACCCCGATCACCGTGGGCAACACGGGTACGACCCCGCTTAGCCTGATCGGATTCAACGGGACGACGTCGCTGACGCTCCCGACCTTCACGAATGCCGGGGAATGCGTGTCGTTCTTCGCGCAGAACAAGAACATCGCGCTGGCGCCGCAAGGCACGACAAGCGGCTCGGTGAAACTCTCAAAGAACTACCACGGCAAGCTGATGAGTGGCGCCAACGCGTGGTGCAAGACTCAACTGACATCGAAGACTGCGACCGCCGCGACGTCGACTCCGGATGCGACCAGCACGGCCGATGCGGCCGAGACGGATAGCGCGACGGCGCCGTCGCACGGGCATGGCCACGCGAACGGCCACAGCAAGAACGCGAACTAGGAGATAGCCGACAGGGCCCCCGACCTGGGGGCCCTTTTTTATTTGGCCGCGACGGGGTTCAGCAGCGGGGCGGTGTAATCGTGGTGCCAGATCAAGGTGGCGAGGTCGTGGCCGTCGGGCTCGAGCGCAACCGCTTGCTCGTACACGTAGAAATAGACGTTCTCGAACGTCCAGGCGCCGAGCTGCCGGTCGCGAAAGCTGGCCTGGAGCCGGCTGTCCGTCTCACCGGCGGCAAAGAGCGCCGTGGCCGAGTCGTAGATCGATCGCAAGATTCGGAGCTGGGCTTCGAGTTCCTCGATGATCGTGACCGAGGCGCGCTCGAACTTGAGCTTGGCGATCCGGCGACGCAATTCGTTGATCTCCAGCATGTATTCGTCCATGCCTACAGTTTATTCAGGAATCGCCGCGACCAACAAGGACCGTTTAGCTGATCAGCGAGTGCGCGGCGACCATGGGAGCGATCAGGATGGCAATGATATTGATCACCTTGATCATGGGGTTGATCGCCGGTCCGGCGGTGTCTTTGTTCGGGTCCCCCACGGTGTCGCCGGTGACGGCCGCCGCGTGGGCCTCCGTGCCCTTGCCCCCGTAGTGGCCGTCCTCGATGTATTTCTTGGCGTTGTCCCAGGCGCCGCCCCCGGATGTCATCTGGATCGCCAGAAAGATACCGGTGACGATGCTCCCGATCAGGAGCCCACCGAGCGCCTTGGGCCCCAGGGTGAAGCCGACCAATAGCGGAGCGGCCACCGGGATCAGCCCGGGAATGATCATTTCGCGCTGGGCGGCACGCGTAACGAGGTCAACGGCCCGGCCGTATTCGGGCTGGGCGGTGCCCTCCAACAAGCCCTTGATCTCGCGGAACTGGCGACGGACCTCGACGACGACCTGGCCGGCGGCCCGGCCCACCGCCAGCATGCTCAGCGAGCCGAACAGGAACGGCAGGATGCCGCCGAAAAAAAGCCCGACAATCACGAGCGGATCGGTTAGGTCAAACGCGATGCGAGTGCCACGTCCAACTTCTGTGGTGTACGACGAGAAGAGTACGAGCGCGGCCAGTCCGGCGGAGCCGATCGCGTAACCCTTCGTCACGGCCTTGGTGGTGTTGCCGACGGCGTCCAACGGGTCCGTCACATTCCGGACCGACTCCGGCAAGTTCGCCATCTCGGCGATGCCGCCGGCATTATCCGTGATCGGCCCGTAGGCATCGATCGCCACGATGATGCCGGTCATCGAGAGCATCGACATGGCAGCGATCGCGATGCCGTAGAGACCGAAGTCTCCGGCCGCTGGCTGCTGGTTCAGAAAATACGAGACGAGAATGCCCAGGCCGATGACGAGCACGGGAAGCGCCGTGCTCATCATGCCGATGGCCTGCCCGGCGATGATGTTGGTGGCCGCGCCCGTCGTCGAGGCGCGCGCGATCAGTCGCACCGGTGGGAAGTCGGCGCTGGTGAAGAATTCAGTGATCGCCACCAACGCGATCGTGACGACCACGCCGACCACGGCCGCCCAGAAGAGATTGATCGTCAGGCCGATCAGCAGCGTGATGGCGAGAAAGCCGGCCAGGGCGAGCACGGCGCTGATCGCAAGGCCCCGGTAGAGGGCGCCCATGATCCAGGTACCCCGGCCGAGCCTCACGAACATCGTGCCGATCACGGTGGCGATGATCGAGATGGCACCCAGGATCAGCGGGTAGAGCACGTACTGGACCTTTCCGGGGAACAGCAGGCTCCCCAGCAGCATGGCGGCAATGGCGGTCACGGCATAGGTCTCGAACAGGTCGGCCGCCATGCCGGCGCAGTCCCCCACGTTGTCACCGACGTTGTCTGCGATCACCGCGGGGTTGCGCGGATCGTCTTCAGGGATACCGGCTTCGACCTTCCCGACCAGGTCGGCGCCGACGTCGGCTGCCTTGGTGAAGATCCCGCCCCCGAGCCGGGCGAAAACGCTGATCAGGCTGGCGCCGAACGCCAGGCCAACGAGCGACTGGGGCTTCTGAAAGACCCAGTAGGAGATCGCCACCCCCAGCAAGCCGAGCCCGACGACGAAGAGCCCGGTGACGGCGCCGCCACGGAATGCCAGCCGCAGGGCAGGATCCACGCCGCCAGTAGCCGCCTGGGCGGTCCGGACGTTGGCCCGGACCGAGACGCCCATGCCGACGTAGCCGGCCAGGGCCGAGCAGCCGGCGCCCACGACGTAGAGAACGCCGGTCTGCCAGTTGATGGCAAAGGTGATGACCAGCGCGAGGATGATCCCGATCACGGCAATCACCGAGTACTGCCGGTTCAGGTAGGCGGCCGCGCCTTCCTGGATGGCCCGCGCGATCCGCTGCATGGTTTCGTTGCCCGGGTTGGCGGACAGGACCCAGCGGGTCAGGTATCCGCCGTAGGCGAGCGCGATCAATGCGGCGACGCTGACCAGGGCCAGGACAGCCGTCGACGTCGAGTCATCAAT